>Ga0307513_10008981_pt1 | contig 12679 bp, 21 predicted proteins | sample 15_EM_MG_FD_202174 | JGI IMG/M metagenome (GOLD analysis project Ga0307513, IMG submission 202174) | Populus trichocarpa ectomycorrhiza microbial communities from riparian zone in the Pacific Northwest, United States - 15_EM | ecosystem: Host-associated > Plants > Roots > Unclassified | place... | reverse complement strand
TTACTGCGGCTCAGGGCTCCCGCTATCACCATACATCCCAGGCTACTTAGCCGAGTGATCTTTTGTGTTGTCCCGGTTGTCAAAACAACAAAGCTATTGTTCGGGTGAGCCAGTGACTTTACGCGACCTTTCCACCAATACCGTACATTAAATCCAAACGTTCCACTATTTAACCCGGGAAACAGAACAGCACCTCTCTCAATATCTATCTTCTGGTTATCCTTTGCAAGCCTTCTGAAAGAGATGTCACCACCCCGCCGCTCGAAAACAGCTTCATAGTTCCTCTGGTAGCTACGCAGTTGCCGCACCCGCCTCTGTGGGTCTGTACCTATAGCTCGGTCAACCGAGCAGGTCTAGAACCCCGGGCACCGATGCATACAGCCCACCAGCCGACGGAGAAGGCGACGGCTCACCACCCATACCTCTCACCTTCACTTCATCCGGCCGAAAAGTGGTCATAGTAATTGAAGGGAACCGCTTATCACCTGTTCTACAGATGCCCAAAAACGCACTGTCAGTCCCCGGCCGGAACGTAATTGAACTAGCCCTCGGTGGTGCGGGCGCTGACGAGAGTGTACTGGCGGAAATTGGTAGGGGAGTCGAATAATTCTTGCTCCGGTTCGAGAAGGCCACCCCACTCACACCGATGCTCAAGCAACTAGGCCCCCAAAGTAGTTTTCGCGGAGGAGTGGTTGGTCAATGGCGAGGGGGGCACTATTGGGAGTTTGCTGGATGGCAGATTGGTCGGTGGGATTGTCGTTTCACGGGAGGCGGGTGGGGAGTGGGAGACTGGGGTTCGGAGGTATGGGAGAAGCTGTAAGGTTGTTGACAAGGAGGAGCTTAGAGCCGAATGGGCGGTGTGGATCAGGTAGCTTGCTTGGTTAGAGTATTGTATTGGACAGGATCTTTTGCTTTTGACATACCCTCTTTCGTTTGTAATTTACTTTGAGGGTGGGTGCGTGGGGCATATGGGCATATGGTAATATGGAGGGGGGGATTCAATCAAGGGAATACGTCTGGGGGAGTTGCGTGTGTGCTTGCTTGCTTGCCTTGAGGCACCTATCTGGAGGCAAACCTTGCACCCTCCTTTTCCATTCCTTTTCCTTTTCCTTTTCCCTCCTATTCAAAACAACAACGTGGTTTCCTTTTGATTATGCACTCTCGCTTCATATTTTCATTCCTGCTTCACGGCGTTATTCCTAATCAGGAATTACCGTTGTTGTCTAGGACGGACAATTTCTTTCCTCCTGCTCACGATGTACACTTGGTACCCGCCGTGGCGTCAATGGAGCCTATGTCTACTGCTGCATCGCTGTCTGCGTCACAGGCGTTTGAAGCCAGAGATTGTGATGGAGAGTACGAGCACCATCATCAGACAGGATAGGAAGCCCCCTTTCCTGTAGAATCCAGCTATAGGCTTATATTCAACGATAGGGTATTCGGCACGGTCCCTAGCAATGCCATGCCAAAAGAGGGGAGGAGCCTGGTGATGAAGAACGATCATGCTTATTGTCCTGAGCCCGATAACAATAGTCTGATGTCTCCCCGGCCTGCCGGGATTTGTTTAAGGAGAATGTGCGGGTATAAACCGGCGATCTGTTCCGTCGACTCCCCCTTCCCCGGATCAAAGCCATTTTAGGAGCCTCGCACCATTGGATGCAGTGAACGTTTCTGAAGACGCTGATAGTGGCACCAATTCAAGGAATGAATACCTGCTTTTTACGAGTGGCAACATCTTTAGGCCTGTCATTAAGGGCCCCACCAGGTTAGTCACTACAAGGTCAGAGTCCTGAATTGAGGAAGGGTTCGATTAGGAGGAGTGGTTTCGTGAAAGTCACTTTAGATGCTTATATTTAACTTGTGTGGCTAGGAATCAATTCCGGTTCCCGCTTCCTAAGCACCAGGGTTTGCGGAAAAATGCCCCTACTTTTAGCTCTGCGAGGACTGGCGATCCACCAACCGTGCTCCTGAAGAACGTTATCCGGAGTGTTTTATCTGCCGAGATTGCCCTTGACAAAATTTACAAACTTGAGAGAGGGGATGATGGGACAATGCGCTCGCTTCTTGTGGAAAAGATGGATGCTCGCCTTAGAATTCAGCCGGGGCTTGGGAGGCCAATCCGCTTTGTCGAAATTTCTCGTGACGGAGAGGTCTATATAGTGGGCGCTACGAGCCCAACCAAGGGTATCGAAGAGGTGGAGGTACAGTACGCCCTGCCCATCTAATTATGGTTCTACAGGAAGCTTGACTAATATCAAGAAAGCTTCTGCCAGCAAACCGTGTTCGTACTCTTGATAGTTTTGAGCCCGAGGCAGTTAGCCCACTAGCTCCACGCAGGGTTCTTGAGATTTCGGATGGCTGGCGGACAGAATCTATGGACTCGTTCCGTTCTTTTGAGTTTGAACGTGAAGAGCGGCGCCCTAGTGAGTTGGGGAGAAGTGACAGTAAGAAGTTACCGACACCAAGTGAACCAGGCGGGCGGCAATTGGCCCGGAGGTCCTATGGTCTAGATGACAGGTCGCAAGTGTCCCTTGACCTGAATCGGAGTGCAATCTATATCACAGAGCTCGGAAATGGTAGGATGAGCTCCAGGGCAGTCAAGAGGAGATCCAATGGCGAGGTTGGCAACACTGCAAACTTCGAGCCGACATAACCTAATCCTTCACTGGATGCAGTTGCTCCTGCTAGAATCGATGAAGGGACTCTCAGGCTTAACGCTGGGGCCCGGCAGGGTGACAATCGGGTTTCCATTAGTTCCCTGTTAATGACCGACCGGAATGGAAAAGGTTACTGCCAAATCACCCAAGCCGGCTCGGAAGATGGGGAGCAGTTCGACTTACACGAACAGGTGCTGCCGACTGGAATTCAACTGATTCCCATGAATGAAATTCGTCAATTACAGTGAAAGGGGCTCGAGAATAGGGAGAGCGACTGCCTACTTAATATGGATGGCTGAACACCGCCAGGCTCTGCTTTGGCTCCTGATGGCCGCGCTGTGCAGCAAGGGGTAGATGGGAGGCCATAGCTAATGAGACCGTGGGGGTCGGTTGATGGTTCAGATTTTGTTTTGCCTTTCTTAGAGACAAACCCTATTCAACCAGCTCCTGGTTTAGTTCAAGTCATGAATGGAAGTGAGGAGGCTCGGGTGGGTACCGGTGGGGGGGCTGGGGCGCGCGGCGCGACTGACGTGACTCTTCTACTCCAGTCTATGACTCTTGATAAGCTGGCTATTGTGCTCCCAATCGTGATGTTAGGAATGCTTCTCCTTGTGTTGGTTATTTTTGGGATGGCGTTCAGCTGCCTTCGCCAAGCGGAGCAAACATACCACATAAATATCAGAGCTGTTGGGGATAAGAGACACAGGTATCGAAATTCGCGAAGAAGGCGGAAGAATAATGCTTCCACCGGAGCAGCAGAGGAAGGCGCTATTGCGGTATCACCTCAGACTCTGTGGGCCAGCCCGGGGCAGGGAGGACTAAGAAGGGCTTGTTTTTTTAGCGCTGGTATAATTCACTTACAGGTGACGCTAGTCCTAAGAATGTATTCTTTGCTGGCACGGAGGTGACTTCCCACCGAAACCCGTGATCAACAGCGAGATGGGCTAAGGGCCTAGATGGTGGTCAAGACGCTAGGGATCCATCCTATGTCCCTGACGCTGTTGCAAATAGGCTATAGCAAACTGAGGGTCGCCCTCGACGTCTCTCGGCTATCTGGAGCAATGGCGGGTCAGGAAGTTTGTTTACCTCAGGGACAGTTTTACCGGGCAAGAGAGGAGCGAAGGCGCAAGTCAAAATGCAACTCTGATTAGCCGAAAAATGCCTAGTGCTAAAGGAGATACTAGCACAAACTTCTATCAGGAGTTTATGAATACTACAGAAACTACCGGGCGATCGGGAGACCCGAGTAGCGATTTAACGCCAACGCACTCTACATGTAAATTGTAGCATCAGCTATAGGCGGTTTTTGTATTTTGATATAGGTTAGTGGAAGGTTCTATTGATGCTCCTGGCCCAGACAGACAGGAGGCATTGGGATCGGAAGGTACATTTCTAACGATTGGGAGAGACAATCTTAGGGAGCGTAAAGAGTCCGCCCGAATCATAAGGCCTGACCTGTCTCACTGGTTGACGTACTGAGAATACTTCTAGATCTAGCGAAGGAGGGAAAGGTGGCAGGATCGAGGACAGTGGAACTGCTTCGAGGAGGCATGGATGTGATGCTAGTGGAAGGGAGTATGAAGCAGGCCCGTCAGGGACTTGCGAGGGTAAAGGTCCGATAATCGTCCTAATTGAGCCGTGTTTCTGCGTAGCTGATAAAACTAATACAAGAATGGGAAAGAAAGCCTAGGACTCCATGCTTAATTGCCGAAGAATTTCTCTTGACTCCTGGTGGGAATGGGTTCCGGGAAGTTTATTAAGCAGGGATTGAGGAAATTGGATGGATCTGTTGGTTGTCGGTTGTGATGTCTCTTAAGCGCAGTAAGCAATATAGCTCACGTTCCGTGTTTATTTGAATTGTAATGGGCCTTCGAATTCACCACTGCGCGGTTAAACTTTATGACTGATGGATGCTTTCTCAGTTCATGAGATCTCACTCCGCTAGTCAACAGCCGCGCAAGATGGAATAGGCATGAGGGAGCGCAACAATAAAGGCAGGTTGGAGGATAGAGAAGGACCAATAACGGGTCATATATAGGCGACAAAGATTCCATGTGATCGAATCCCTTGATCCACATCACTTCATTCACGCTGGCGCATACATCAGTCCTGAAATAAACCTGATATCCATCTGGTACTATGTAGCCGCCGAGAAATTGGCGCCCCAAGACCCACAGCCAAGTAGTATAGGAACAGGTCAAGGGTCTTTGAAGGTAATCAAGATGATCACCGCAACCCTGGCGCAAACACAGCACTCGACTGTGACTTTTAGTATTCAGAAAACCTTCGACCCGAAAGCCTTCAGCATCAAAGGCGACTACACCTACCCACCCCCTTTGCCATATTGCGAGTATTCCGGTGTGCTACAAATACCCCCCCCTTTCGCGTGTAACAATAAGACTGGTTTATCACGCTGTCACTGCGAATATAACTTACGAGCGAGAAGCACAGCATTACTGCCGTACGCTAGTCGTAGTACCCGTTCAGAGTGCACTGCTTTACCTCCCTCCATTTAGCGCCCCTTGTGATGGAGTTGAGTCGGCAGTGTATTATGATATGATACCAGCGAGTCAGAGCGGTTGAAATGTGTTGGTATTGTCCGGAGGCATCAACCACGGTAGCATATCGTAATTTCGGGATTAAGGTGAGGGGAGCGGGTTGGTTTTTGTATAATAGAGCGATTGTGTAGAGTTTGTGGGCTGGCTAGTTTGCTGGTTGGTTATGTGATATGTTAGCTTTGGGTTTGGGCGGTGCGTATGGGGGTCGAGGTTTGTTTTGTTTGGGATGATGGTATGGTAGGTGGAATATTCGGGGGAGCCCCTGCCTTTTCCCCTCTTTTGAGAATTTGGTTCTGTTCGGTTTATGTTTGTTTTGTCTTTTATTGTACCTTTTCCTCACGGGATCGGTAATACTCTAGAATCAGTGTCATTTTCATCCATATCATCGCTGTATAACTTACCGGAACTCTCATAAACTCCTCCCCGGTCCTGCACAGCATCCCCCCCTGCCTTCTGCCCTACCCACTAATCCTCCTTTCCCCGCTTTGCAAGTTCTCTTCGCAATTGCTGCTGTTCCTTCAATAGCTTTCTACGGCGGCCTATAGCGACCAAAACCGCCACAACACCCAAATCTTAAAACTTTCAAATCGAAAAATGCAAAAAACTTCCTCAACCATCAGAATTTCGTGGGCTTATTTATAATTATCATCATTCATAATATGGGGTGAGGGGCAATGGCAAGGCAGAATGGTAGAAAGGCCTGCTTGGCATGTAAAGTAGTTTAATATACTCACCTGGCAGTCTGTCATCTACTATTGGTTAGCTCCCAGGTTGTACTCAGGTGTCAAGGTTAGTCCGTGAACAGCAGGGTTTACTCCCAGCATGAACTAAAGTGGCCAATAACGAATAGAAACCGTTGAATAGATAGTTCAACCAATAGTAAAGCAGAAATCGTGGTCGGAAGAAAGCCAGTTCTCAACATACCCCCATTAGAGCGTACACTATTCCCAACATCCTCTTATCTTCGCCATCCCTGGTGTTCACTGACTAACTATGAATATGTGATTGTTATTTTATTTTATTTTTTGTTTTGTTTGTTTTTGTTTTTTTTGTTTTGGTGGTACTGAAACCCTGGATGGGTTATGTACTGTATGTCGTTGAATGAAGAAGGTTGAAACCCTGGTATCCGAGTAAGTTACTCGAGGATAGTACGTCCAGAAAGCGCTGCACCTTCTCGAGGTCTTTTGTCTCTGATTTCTGGGACCAAAGATACCGGAACTTTAAGAAGTACTGTAGGGTCTTCTTTAACCTTCACCTTTACCCGCTCTTTCTCGAACTCTTTCATTTCTCAAGCTCAAGTCACCTTGCCTTACATACCTATTACCCACCTATCATACCTACATACCTCAACTCGACGCAAACCCCCCCGCCATCCACCCTACCCGTGCTTACTATCCCACTCTCCCATTAGTACTATCATAGCTACGATGGCATCAATCCTCTTCCGCCCCCCCCCTATCACTACTATACTTGAGCAAAAAAGAAAACTAATTGAAAAATGCAGTCCGCCCTCTTGCACTTCGACGCCCTACTCCTAGTAATCCACCTATTAATCTGTACATGTACATACGTTGGCCGACAGTCCCTGGAATGGTTGATTCGAGAAAGGATAAGAATGTGGCTGTTCTCCTCTCCCTTCCTTTTCTCTTCTCCTCCAGCTCGTCCATCTGACCTTGTTTGCCTACTACAGCTTCCTCGGTATGTTGTGGAAGTTCGCGCGTATTCCGGAGCAACGCTCACCGTACGTTAGTATTTGCTATGTTATTAGAGCTGTTAGTAGATTGATACCTGTTTTGCCGCGTGGGTAGGGATGGTGAATAGGAAAAATTCGGAGGGTGGATGGTGGTTCTGGGTTGTTACTTTCGTTTCTTAGGAGCGCGAGCGGGATAATTTTCTTTTGTGAAATAAATAAGATAAGGCGCACGCTACAGCATTCGTGGGGGTTTCTTTTGGCCTTTTAATTCACCAGGGAAGGAGGGCACTTGTGGAATTACCTGTGTTCTAGTTCCGAATAACTACAGTTGAAGGTTGCGAGATGGGAAAGGGAGCCTAAGGCTCGTGAATCTAGTTCGACTTCCGGGAGTTATTTAACCCTTCGCCAGGGGTTCACAATTGTAGCACCTCCCAACCAACTGTACTCTATTATCAAGTTAAAATATTATATACTGCGTTTTTAAATATCGATCACAGAATCACTGTGGCCCATCAAACAAACTCAAACATGTAACCTTTGTCCATACACATAACTCTGACCCCCTTGCTACCAACGACCCTCTCCAGCTTATAGCATTCCACTTGGAGAATATCACAGGGACCTTCGGCTGCTCTGTAACCCTCCCCTCGCCAATGCTCCTCCCAATAAAGCCACTTGCAATTACCCAGCAGGGCGTAGAATGCCACCCTTGTGACTCGGCGCATGTCGTAGTTGCGGAAGTGGTGCGCTCGCCCACTGCGAGCAGTAAGGAAGAACCGAGTGACGGCTGGTGAAGAAATGTGACTGTAACCCGCCTCTCGTATCCAATCGATGTCGCAATAGGCGAAGACAACAGTTTCCAGACAATACTTGAAGCTCGGACAGCCGCCCCTGCTCGGAGGATCATTCAATTCAACCTTCCATCTGATGGTGACGTGATCATTAGAATCTGCGAGGATATTAGAAAAATCGTGGTCGAGAAGGTTGAGCGACAAGTCAATAGTGAGAAGGGCGAGGATGATAGCGAAGGAGGTGAAGATGATGAAGGGGATGAGGAAGAAGACCGCAATCACGTACTAAAGCTGCACAAAGTCATTGTCGAAGCAGCCAACTTCCCCAGAGCCAGTGTTCTCAGCCGTCCGGGGCCCCGTAGGGCCCGGCGGGGGGACTGCCATGACCCCCGGACGAGACCGGACGGCAAACTGTTGTCCTTCCTCGTCCTTGAATTCCCAGGACGGCCGTCATTAGCAAGGACAACGAGCTCCACGATCTGAGACAACTTCTGCCCGGGGACGGCAGGTAACTACATAGGACCGCCGGCGGCGCGGGACGGTGGGGGACGGCGGAAAACAGCCGAAAACATCGGACAACGGCGGGGGACGGCGGGGGACGACAAAATGTCTTCCGTCCTGGTCCTTCGCTCTTACTTGTTGGGCAAGTTGAGGAAAAGACCGGACGGGACGACGAAATATCGTACGTCCTCGTCCTGGCCCAGGACGGACGGACTGCCGCGTTGCGAACACTGCCCCGGGCGGTGGCGGTGAAATAGAACGGTACCTCGCACCTGCTCCCTAGCAGGCTGGTGCTCGAATCCACTTCCTCCACGTCCACGTGAACGCGTGGGCGGAACCAGATCTTGTGGTACGCGGAGTGATTCTCTCGCAGGGTCATCTCGCGGTTAGCACCGGAGGAGTACTAGGCCCATGCGGTCTTCTTCATGACCTGCTTGGCAACGGACTCGAAATCATCCAGGTTGAAGCATTGAGCTAGCGGGGGCCTCGAAGCGATGCGCTGTTGTCGAGATTCCTCCACCGTGTCGAAAGCTTTCTCCTCCGCTGTCACTGTGGACATGTCTACTTCCCCGAGGTGCTTGGAGCGATCGAGGTGCTGACACTCCCGAAAATTGGTGCGATGAGCCAATAGAAAGAATTTCAAGTTGCGGGGAGTAATGCCTCATCAAGTATTTCCAGAGGATGAATTGGCTCGAATCCCTCCATGGCATATTTGCCAGCATACTTCATGATAACCTGACGGCCCCCTGGCTGTTCAGATAGGAATTCCGTCACATCATAAGCCTTGCCATGAAGAATAATCCAACAAGAGCCTTTATTATTGTACTCTGCAATGTTCTTTCCAGTGAGCTTTTTGTTTGCTGCCTCTTGTCCGTCTATTTGCCTACGTGTAAAATTCCACGGTTGTGCTGTCGTTGAGGTAGAGCGACGCTGGTAGCTTGTGAAGCAAGGGAGGATGACCTTGAGCCATATCTAATTGGGAAGTGGCTTGGTCAGTTTTTCACAGTCCTCCTTCCCGTACGGGCACAAAGTTTTAGAGCGCCTCTGCAGCCTCAATCGGAAGACTAAAAGGGGGGATTGGTGAATAGGCTGAGCCATGAGAGGTTCTCAGCTTCTAACTCCTAAGGTGCCTGCACAACATCGGTACAGGTTTTGGTGCGGGAAACAGGAGAAGGATTATATCTTCCCTAAATTCCCGATAACCACGGAGCTTCTCTCACTGGTATTCACTCATTTTGAAGAAAAAAATTAGGTTACTTTTTCTCTAAGTCATCCTTTCATAAAAATTATATCATGGGTCTGGCTAACTTGGGCATGAACAAACCCTCGAGATCTTGAGGGCCTTATGCTAGTTTCTTGCACTGAAGGTATTATATGTAAATATTTTCTTTGTTTTCGTGGAAATGATTGCTGTTACTTGTTTCCCAATCCTAAGCCCAACGTAAAAGAGAACCCTACCCACCCGCCAAAAAAAATAATCCCGACACTCCCGCTCACCTTACGCAGCCAAACAAACAAAATAAAAAACACAGATCACCTGTGAATTCACCACCACCACCACCCTACCAAATTTCCTCCACTTACCTACCCTTCAGCCCCACAACAGCAACACCGCAAATACACATCTCACAGAACCCTCTTTAATTAATTATAAATCAAGAATGGCGATACCTTATTATCTCCAAGAGTAACACCCTCCCCTGAGTTCCCTCTTCTTACAGCTCAGACATAACTAATTTATTGGAGTCTCTTCAGCGACTCTGACTCGGACACTGATACTAGAATCGCGTCAAGTTCAAGGCCATGTGCAAGCCGACCCGGAACTCGAATGCAATTTTACATGGGGATCAAGGTGGCTATTTTCCGTGCCAGAAGTTCGTTGTCAAGTTTCGGATACCGAAGATGACCCTATTCTGGGAGGAAATGGCGCGCATGATCTCGGGAGGCACCTTTACTGCGGAAAGTGTAGGGTTAGCTTTAATCGCAAGGAGGAGTTGAAGAGGCTGGTGGTGGAGAGTTCCGAGCCCCTTGTTTGTCGTGAGTGCTCTCACGAGTTTCACATTGTTGAGGCTCTCGATCTTCACTGGAAGCAGGTCTGTCTTCAACCCTTCTCCCCTTCCATTCTTGAAGCATGTTTGGCCAGCTAATCTGATACTACACCCAGGTCCATAAGCCCAAACCAACAGCCACTCACCAGTGTCCAGCCTGCGATGCCTTGTTTAACTCTATTTCTGGTATCCCCCACCATATCGAATCCGGACAGTGCAAGGGTGACCCCTCCCCCGAGGACTTTCGCGAACTCATAAATTATGAAAACTCTCCCCTTGCCAAGAAAGACCTCCCCACCGCCATTCTCCCTAGTAGCACTACCACACACACCTGGCGTGCTGGTATCCTTCCTGGCCGCGTTAAAGTTGCCCTTGCCGAGACCGGTAATGGGTTCAAGCCTGAATAACTCGCCCCGAAGGGTTTCGTCAGTGTTCTCGACTACATTCTTCCACCAAAACCAACCGATTCCCCCATGGAGGACCCCGAAGACTGTTGGAACAAGATACTTGAAGCCTATGTCTACCATCGCCTCAGATGCGGGAAGAAATTCACTAGTGCAACCGGGCTTAGGGCGCATCTTGAGAGTATTACCCATGACAAGAAGGCTTTCCGGTAGGACCTCCCCAGTCTCTTCTAAGCCCACGTGAATGCTAACCTGTAGGTGGGTAGTTGCCCTACTTGCGTGGAGTGTTTCGTCTCATCTGCTCTCCTCCAGCATGCTGAATCGGGTGCATGTTAACTGTTCTCCCGCTTATAAAAAACTCATGAAAGGGGCAATGGGCGGATTGGTGAGTATGGGCAACAAGGTGCAGGTCAAAACCGGTTGGTAGGAGCAGACCGCAAAGCAACTGGCAAGGTGAAACAAAGGGGTATAGAATGTTTAGTTGCCTTGTCGGGTGATGGTGGTGGGGGGAACACATTTTTTCCTCTTAATGCTTTACCCCTTGCTTGGGCTACCTATCGTGGGATTAATAAAGTAGCCGGGCTACTATTGGTGCAGAGTGAGGTCAACGCAGATTTACTAGACGTTTACGGCAGAACACCGCTCTCTTGGTCTGCGGGGAGGGGACATGATGGGGTGGTAAAGCTCCTACCGGCACGGAAGGGTGTCAATCCTAATATTCCACAAGCCATGGCAGAAGACCACTTTTCTGTAATACCTATCATTGTACTGACTCTACGCCGAACCAAAGCTTCCCAAGGAACCCAAGGAAAAGAAAAAGAGGGAAAAGCCTGCGAAGCCCGATTCAAAACCAAAAGGTAGCCCTCCTGGTTCATTTTAGGAAATTTAGTGCTAATGTTCCTAGCCCGGCTTGATGTGGAGAAGTAATGCGGAGTCCAACTTGTTCATGCCGCCCTCTGTGCCCGTTCCCTGACCTGCAAGTCCCACTCAATGGGAATCAAGCGTGCGGTCCTCGGCCGTCCCCAGCCATACGACATTCTCCTGGCAGCCTTCCAGATGAAGAACCATGCGCAACAACAAAGTATATCCAATCCTTTCACGCACTTCTTTTCCCAGCTTACAAGCCACTAGAAGCGGCAATTAATGCAGGAGGACCACCCCCCGACGAAATCGAAGCTAACAACATACTTATCGACTCCGACGAAGAAGCGGAGCTAGTCATGGCTACGGTAGCGCGTTCTATGCCACAGCCGTTGGAACGACATATTGTCCCTGTGCGGGAGAAGTAGCAGTACGTCCGCAAGACCATGTTGTCCAGCGCCCACAAGCCGCTTGGCGGCCAATTTTGCGTGGCCCCAATGCAGGATCGTTGTTCAATACCTCTATGGTGAATCCTGCCTCTCGAACGATGCCGGGGATCCAGCAAGGGAGACAGTCGCACAAGGTAGCTGTGCGGCTCCCGCCTGATCTTCCCAATACCAACCACAGTATCCCGAATCAGAGCAGACAGATACCGCTTTTGTTGGCTGCGGAGTGTTGGGATAATGGAGTATTTAAGATACTACTAGGATATGAAGAGGTCAAGGCCAACATTACAGAAGACAACGGGAGAACACCCCCCCCTGGGCTTCATATTCCGGAATCGATCAGGTTGTCAGGCTGCGGAGAGCCGGCACGATGTAGTAGTGAGGCTGCTGTTTCGGCGCGAGGATCACTCGTCGCCAATCTCGAAATCGATATCTTGGTGGCCTGATACTACTCGGGTGCCGACGACGAGATCACACTGCGAGAGAATCACTCCGCGTACCACAAGATCTGGTTCCGCCCGGGCCTTCTCGTAGACGAGGAGAAAGTGGACCCGAGCACCACCATGCTCGGGAGCAAGTGCGAGGTACTGTTTTATGTCACCGCCACCGCCCTGGGGAAGTTGGGTCATCCGGAGGGAGAGGTGGTGGTTGCCAGGGCACCTGGTAGACATGGTGTTATCCAGATGATACCTACCTTATCTTCCTGCAACTTTGACGAGA
>Ga0307513_10008980_pt1 | contig 12679 bp, 12 predicted proteins | sample 15_EM_MG_FD_202174 | JGI IMG/M metagenome (GOLD analysis project Ga0307513, IMG submission 202174) | Populus trichocarpa ectomycorrhiza microbial communities from riparian zone in the Pacific Northwest, United States - 15_EM | ecosystem: Host-associated > Plants > Roots > Unclassified | place... | reverse complement strand
ATTCCATTGTCTTCAAGACATACCCTATGGATGCCAATTGAGATGAATCGGGCCACTTAATTAAGAACTAGTACTATAAGGGGCGATGGGATTCAACGGCAAAACGGATAAGGAGATTGAAAATCCTGTTTTCTGTTCTCGCGGGGGGAGCCTCATCAAATGGAGTAAATTTGTGTCTCGAGCTCGAGAAAGTTTAATTGAAAGCACGAAAATTTAGAGATATACACTAATTATAGTTTTCTACATGACTTCCACAAATTAGGATGAGATGGAAAGGTCCAAGGGCGTGACTAAATTGTGACATTTCAAAGGATCTGTAAATTTCACACGGGCAGTAAAATTTCACGATACGACTGATCATGATGTCAATCACCACCCAAGCACAATGGCGGAACACACAGACAACTGGGATGACGATTTCGAGGTACAGACACAAAATTACTGGGCTCCAAAGCGGAATTTTTCTACACCTGGATGGCAGGATGTGAGCTGGAACGATGAGTTGTAGTTGGAGACGAAACACGACAAGTTGGGTCCAGAATTTGGGACGATAGGATTGTCTCTGCGCTGCGTTTTCTCCGGTTGCCTTTGCGAATCCTTCGCCGCCACCGCCTATGCCGTTCTTTCCCTCTAATAATCAACACCCATCGCCTGAAGCATGTCCTCGTTCTCCAACCACCAGTGTGCTTTCCGTCCCAAATGCCTATTCATCTTTGAGGCCCGCTTGTTTATGGTTCCCATCCGCGTCCAATGTCCGGCTTCGCTTTGTTACCCCCCTTCGCCATCCATACACAAAGAACGAGAGGGGAGGCAGTTAAGAAAGAGGAGCCGTCCCCGCTTAGAAGGGACAATCGAGTTGGACGATATGGCAGGGTGGTAATCGTTCTCGGATGAAGACGGTCCAACGAGGAATGGAAGATTACCGACGCCGGTGTCGGATGTGTCTTCTATGGATGAGCGTCACCAGCACCATCATGTTCTTGAGCCGACACCGGTGGTTCTGCGCTGGGGATGACGGCGGGATCTACCACGACCTTGCCTGCTACACCTACGAAAGGTGGTGCGACGCTGGTGAGCCGTATTGAGAGGTTCAAGAAGTGGGTGTTGAGGAGGCGGAGGGGGTTTAGTTCGACTCGTTCAGAGGTTATTGGTGGGTTGTTTTTATTTTATTTTTACAAGCCACTTTTCTAATCTACCGTTCCATCCAGCCCCCGAATCGCGATCAAACGACAACGCCGACCTACACACCGTGTCCGAAAACCTCCATGTCGTCTTTTACGCCCGAACCATCAACCTCCTCGTCGTATCCCTCCACTCCGAGTGGTACTTCCTCCGTCGCACATACCTAACACACATGCGCACTGGTTTTTTCGAACTTCCAGTTCCCACGCGCTTTTTCTTCTCATCTAGAATCAAGCGGGCTGGATAGTATCGGACGTAAACCGAGGAAGACGAGTAGGGGTAGGATGTACGAGAGAGATGACGTAAAGAAGAAGAGTTTGGGCTTTGTGAGGTTGGGATTTGATGTGGGTAGTACGCATGCGAAGGAGGAAAGGTCAGCTATCACAGGAAAACATGGCGGCTTGGGGTTGGAATTGGGTCGACGTGCTGCGGACAGCTTTGGTCCGGAGGATTGTGGAGATCAGCGGCGGCAGCAGCGGAAGCCGTTCTCGAAGTTGTTACTCGACCGCGACAATCCCAAGGATCAGGAAGACCACGAAACCCCACCAAAGAGAACTTGAGGCGGTTCATGGGTTAGGTTCGTTCGCTGAATCAGTTTAGTAATAGTGGGGCGACATGCGTAAGAGGGTGGTGGGTTTGGAGTGGTACCGTCTTCGCCGGTTTTTCCCCGTGTGGGGTTCTTCAATCGCAGTGGTGGGTCCGCTGCCAGATTCCCTCTCCCGCCTCTCCCAGCTTTGTGTAGTCAATTGTCGTTGCGGCTTCCTGAATCGTCGGGGTCGACCTATAGTCTGCATCATTATCAGCAGCCGCTCAACCATCCGAATTTGCATCTTACGTCGAGACGATCGTTTTTGCTTCATTGGATCGTATTCAAGCAAGTTCAGTGTTTCCTTCGTTGAGGATATCTGGAGGCTCTGGATCCGTTTCTGGATCGTATTCGCGTAGCCTGATTGTGGGTTGCAGAGGATGCCGTCTGGGAAAGTTAGCAGCGGTCGAAGTCGCAGCCGAAGTCGCGGACGGAGGAGATCAACGGGGAGTGGCAGGTTGGTTGACTGCGCGGAGATCTTGCGTGACAGTGGAAACGGATAGGCGAAGTATCGATCTTGCGTTTGAGTCTGGGTTGGAAGGGACGGGTCCACCTGCAGGTTCTGCTACCGACTGCCCATCGCGCTTTAACCATCCCTTGCCGCCGCGGACGCTCGCGCATTCTCCTATGGAACCGACAATGGACAGCGACGATGGCCACGCGGATGGGGCAAATTTAAGGAGCCGACGAGCAATGGCGGGAAGAATAATATGCGATCTTTGGCTTCTGCTTTATGTTAACGGCGTCCGACATGCACACCCTTTCGCCTGGGACGCTCTGACCTTGCCTTTTTGGTGGTACCGTCTTCGCATTTATCAATCACTGCATTGGCGTAGGTTCTTCAGAGACCCATGTATCCACAACATAGATATACAAGACCAGAATATCCCGTTAGTCATAGACCAGACTCCGGAATGCTAGTAGGAAGGGTGGGCGATTAGAACACGAGCCACTCTCGTCTGTAGATCTGGGATGCCGCCAGGACATCCGAAAGTAAATAATCATATCCATCCTAGTCCCTGATATCTCCTCTCGCCTTCGTGTGAATTATAGGATCTCGTATACAAGGGCAGTCCTGCAGGGTGATTTATATCCTTACCCCACGAAGATGGTGCTTGGAGCGATGCAATTCCATTCATATATGGGGGAGGAAGCCGACCCAGTTAACCTGGACATATGCGCCGGGTAGGAGGGCACGCAGTGCTACGAAAGGGAGGACGAGGAGAGCTATCCGTGCGATGAGATAAAGGGGGATGATTACCACCCAAACGAGTAGTCCAAAAGAATACATCCAAAATTTCTTCCAAGTCGTGTTATTCTCCACGTTGAATCCTTGCAAGGTCAATGCGATGAAGATGGTGGGAATGGGTAGACCTAAAATGAGGATGGCCGATATTCTCCACGCCCATCGCTCTTGCAATGTGGCGAAGTGGAAAGACCACGCGATGCAGTGAATGGCTCCGAAAACTGTCGCTATGCATCCCGCAGGTGGTGTTGGTTTGTCGTCGTTATGGTCGTCGTCGTTGTAGGATGAATAAAATGTGGGTACTCGAAGGCTCTTGTCTCCCAGAGTTTTGCACTCCGTCATGTCGACAAAAGCGCCGAAGAATCGTTTCAAGGGAAAGCCGATGAATACGTATCCGTGCCCAAATAATGTCCCATATTCCTCGCACGCACCTCGTCTGAAAGCCAGAAATTGCTGTATTCGGGTGCGGGCTGGATCAGGGCTGGATGTATCCACTTGAAATGGAGTTGTTGGGAGCGGTTTGGCGTTGACTACCACATCCTCCTCTCTCTCAGTGATTTCTTCGACAGAGATTTTTGGGGAGAGAATAATTTGTGGCGCAGTTTCTTCTTTCTCAGTATCTCCGGCAACTTCCCCGAGAGGGCCATCGAGAAGATGCACCGGGATGGAACAACGGACATCGAGGGGTTTGTCCCACCAAAGATAATAGACAACCCCAGTGAGACTGGCAAACGCGACGGTAACCACCTCCAACTCGGTCACAGTTAGGCCATATGCTGCCCGATCGATGCATTGCCCGACAAACCACGTCGTTTGAAAGAGGACGATCGACTTGGATAGATAATCCCCTTTGCTTCGATCGGCGATCTCCTCCTGGGTAACTGTTGGCCATTTAATCTTTCCTGCTTCCCATAACTCCTCTAACTCCCTGGCCTCCAGTACCCGCACTGGTTTTCCTCCCTCGTGAAGCGTGAACCCACCCATGATGAGGAAGAATGCATGAGCTCGCGTCCAGCCCGTATGTTCTTTTACGTATTTTGTCGTCAAATAACGCGCCCCATAGTGTTGTCGCACTGCCCATAAGATGATGAATTCTGGAGTAAGAAGGAAGTATCCCATGATTGCCAGCCGCCTTCTAAGGACTGCCCACTGAGAATCGCCAGGTGCCGGGATGTTGGGATGGACGGTGATCCACGTACATGCGAATATCGTTGAAAGGCAACTCCAAAGTATGTTGTATATCGATCGAGTATCGAATCTGTCATCATCGTGAATGAAAATGGACTGCGTTCTGGGGAAGATTTCTGATGGTCGTAAGTTTGTTGGGAAAGCAAGGGTGTTCGAAGGTCCTGAAAAGCAAAAAAGATACAGTAGGACGAGAAAGATCATCGCTTGAACGAAAACGGCGACAAGGAATACAACTCGCTCCCTTGAGGCACGTACGCGATAAAAAGAAAATATTAAAATTGTGCGACACTGGCTTACAGTTGATGGTGCCTCACGGCAGACCCCGGCTCACAGGGTCACTCGCGTGGGCACTCCGGTGAGCATTTCTATAAAATCTCCTTGGATAGGACCCTTTGTCGGCTCAAGCTCAAGTTTTTTAAAAACTGAAGCTTGGTTGCGGGACGGAAGGTAGGCCAGACGAGAAGTTGGGGTGTCGGCATTACGTTGCCGTTGATAGTAACCGTAAGGCCAAATACGGTTTTCGCGAAATCAGCGGCAATCAAACGCACAAAGGACTGGACAAATTTCATCATCGTGTCATTCATATGTACGGCATCTGTTTCGTCAATCACTACTCTATAGGCTTAGCCAGCCTGATGTGATGGTCCCTTCTTAGAATTTAATAGGAATGACGGTAGACAAGTTCATGCCATACAAGGCCGCCTTCTCTCCCCCTACACCCCAGTCGCCATCTTCGTCGGCGGGACATTTGGAATTAAGCAAGGCATCGCAGAAGCATTTGCTCGACATACCAAAGGCAATCCCCACCTCATCATTATTGGGCGCAATCAAGCCGCTGCCGGCTCTATCATTTCTCACTTCCCCAAACCAACATCGAAATCTGCAGCCATGACACCGACACACGAGTTCGTACAATGCAACATAACGCTGATGTGAAACGACCATGCAGTGACGAAGGATCTTCTCACTCACCTGCCGAAGGTTAATCTCCTAGTGATGGCTCCCGGGTACATGATGGCTCCCGGGTGGAAAGAGACAGAGGAAGGTGGGGACGAGCTCGCGGTGGAAATTTATCAGCGATTTTCTGCCTACCTTGGCTACTGCGAAGGGTGCGGAGCTCGACACGGATGATATTGGGTTGAGGAAGATACCCTGGATATCCTCGATTAGAAAGGTGGGAAAACAGGTTCAACTACGACGTATAATGACCTCATGATGGAGGTAAGGTTCCCGTTTTTCGTTGTTCCCGTTTAACCGACATCACACTCGTTTCTGGATGCACATTACGTGTAGGAATATGCCACCCAAAATCCAGATTTCGCATTCTTCGGATCGGGGAAAATGAAATGATGTCGGAATGCAGAAGTTCTTGGAATTGGAGGAGACGAGAAGGAAGCTTTGGGAGCATACAGGAAAAGTGGCTGATGTTCAAGTTGAGTAATAAGTATACTCATTCCTCTGTGTACTAGCTAGGATGGTCGGTAATAATCCTTTTGTAGCTAATGATGGGATGAGATGAATACTACTGAGCGTTCCCAGACGTCCATAGGGGGGACTGGATTTTCTTGCCAGACATTCAAAACGCAGTCGCCAATTTTCACGTTGGTCGTGTCATCCGGGGTCAAAGGTGCTGGTGTAAAATGACATAATTTTTGCCTGCAACAAGATTGAAGTTATAGATTACTGGGTTGGCATTAAATTCGCGCGCAAGAGCGAGTCACGATTGGTTGAGCATGGGACATTAAGCGCCGGTCGACCGCGATGTCGATGAAGCATCAAGACATGAACGCTATCGGGAATAAAACTCCAAAAGGCACAGCCCGACACAACGTAGGTTGATATCTTTGTTATTCCTACAGTTCTCCGAGAAATGAGAACTTGAACGTGCCTAGTGAAGGGAATCGGTTCCGCTGTGCTCATCAGTTGAATAACCATCGCTTAATTGATTGGCTGCCTTAGGAAAGTGATATAAGTGTTGTATACCCGTTTTAATACGCGTTTGAAACATAGTCAACGATATGTTGACCCTAGACGTTCTTCACAGAAAATTGTGATTGACAGCACATCTTCTCGACTGCTTGTACACCCATCTTGTTGAGGACATGTCCACCCCTGTCGTGTTTCGAGCACACATCCGACTCTTGAAGTCAACAAGAATCAGAGATGTTATGTCAATCTCTAGTGGCGTGATATTGTGCTGATGGAAGGATGAAACCAAATCAACAATTCGGTATTTCCCACAACTAGTAGCATCACCACCACTCTACTATAAGATTTCGCACTCAGGCGCACTCGCTCGGCCGTAAATATTGTCGCCTCATTACACCGTGGTCGTGTGGTCTATCGCCATGTCCACCAGCTTAATGAGCAACTTGAATCTCCAACTTGGGGCCTTAGAGATTGGTTCAGTCGTGGGCGTGTTTCTATTTGGGGTGTTGTTCCTGCAAACATTCAACTACTACAATATGTTCCCCGATGATGGATGGGTGTATAAAGCATTGGTGCGCAGTGCAGTTATACTCTAGCTTTTTTTCTGATTAAATATCCTTCAAGGTGGCCGCGGTGCTGTATGTCTAAATACTTCAAGCCTTATTTTGGCTCAACCGAATCGTCTCCTTTTTTTCTTTAGGCTCTGTGAAATCGCCCATACCGTGGGTATCAACTACGAAGTTTATCGGGCGACAATTATATACTATGGCAGAATTGGTGAAGCCCGTGATTCCACGACGGCCGGGGCCACAACGCTATTTGGAGGGTTCATTACTTTGCTAGTCCAAGTAAGAAAAATTAAATATAGCCTCTTGTACACCACTATTAACGCCCAAATTTTCGATAGACTTTTTTTGCGTTGCGTCTCACCAAATTCCTTCCACAACCATACAATAAAATTGGTTTTGTGTGCATCGCCATCTCCACTATTCGATTCGCCGGAGCCGTCTACCTCACCGCTATTGCTATAGCTTCGTTAAACCTCGCTGAGTATCTCCACAGAGTTTCCTGGCTAATCTCAGCCGCTTTTTCGATAAGCGCTGGGGTGGATGTCATCATAGCGTCATCTATGTTGTACTATCTGGCGCAGAAAAGACGGGGAGAAATGCAACGGTGGGTGCATTTCAAATTGAATATTGCAGCCCGAACCTCTGAGAATTCTAATGAACATGTTGGGCAGAATTTCTAAATGCCTTGACCGGCTGATCACTTACACAGTTGGTGAGTCAAGGTATGCTCCGCAATTAATATCTCGGCTTAAAATCGTTCAATATAGCGTCAGGGCTTCTAACAAGGTGTGCTCATATGTTTCATTATTGGATGACCTACCGACGCTCCGAGTTGCAGCATCTCCGCTATTGGACTAGTCGTATGTGTGAGTCCCTCTTTCCCAAGTACACTTCAAGGTGTTAAACATAAACATAAACATTCAGTTCAAAACTATGCCAAATGATCGTACGTTCTAGATCTGATTATCGAGTGGTTACTTTAAAGGCTGATAGCTCGAATCTCTAATAGTCGTTTGGCTAGCAGTATATGGGTCCGTTGCGAAATGTGAGTGTTTCACTGCGTGGTTTGAATGAAGCCCTTTAACGGGTTTCCCTAGTGTATTCGAACAGCCTTTTATCAGCGTATGTTCGTTCGTTGGGAATGGTTCTCAAACACTGCATACTCAAACTATCGACCCCGTGTTTTTTTAGGCTAAACATTCGAAAGGCACTCAGGGAAGATGTCCAGATGAATCCCCCGATCCCGGACCAAATTATTCTACCCAGGATATTACGAGATTCAGTTTCATCTCGCCCGGTATAGGTATCGCAGCCACGGGTAGTCATATGGCATCCAATAGATGGAGGGTTGACCATCGAAAGGGAAATTCAGTCTGTTTTGTCCTCGCCCTTGTTCGCTTCATCCCAATCATCCTAGTTTGACGTTCAACACTTATGTATCAATCCTACTGTTTTTATTTCTCCCCTCGGTTCGCGGACTAGGAAGTTTGATTGTGATACGAGATGTATCCATGCGCATCCCTCCGATCGAGGTTCGGTAGGCAATAAAATGTGCCTCCATTTATGAATGTTGAAATGCGTGAATCCGTCCTACTAGTATCACAAATAAAATTCCAGTCCGAGAAGAGAAAGAAAAATGTCAGGGTTGAACATCGAACCATGATGGATAGGACTCAGAAAATGGGAACAAAAAGAGAGAGATAAACCCCTTTGTAATAATCTCTCTCCCATCTGATGCATACAGCCCAACACCATGTCGAAGATATCCACTGAAGGGTGATTTCAATGGTAAAGCGGTGCCTGCAGCTGCTTCTGACTCAAATTGTAGGCAACGAACCCAATGCAGCAACGGAAAATGAAACAGTTCAAGTGCCAATCTTGATGTACTCACTCATCAGCCGCCTCCGAGGTTTCCACTGCCCCACAGAAGATCAAAGCATTCGGCGATTCAACTGTCGACGTTGAGGATGAACTATATTTATCTTTGATCTTATTTCTTAATTTTAAAGTAGATTTTATTTCTAACTTTTCAAGAACAAAAGTAATTCTTCCACTATGGCTTCCGCTGAAATTATAAGTTATAAATATAAAGATTTAAATTATATTTTAGAATTAAAAAATTTATTCTTTAGTAATCCATAGACTCAGAAGGTCAAAAAGAGACACTAAACAAAGAGTAAAAGGCACCGTACAGTGTCCTTCTTCGAGGTGGTGACCTTCTCGACGGCAGGAGCGTAGTTCAGCAAGCTGTGGCTATGGAAGTACTTGACAACATAATGCTTCCCGAGCTCGACACGTAGACTACCGGTATGATCCACTCAGAATCTGGGTATCGAGGTTTCCCGTTCGGATCTAAGTAATGTTCATGATCAACCCTCGAGCAAGCGCGGGAACGAACTGGCATATGGAGTAGGCAGACGAACATAGAACATATTAAAAGTTAAGCCATCGTTAGCTACGCAAAAGATCTACTAAAGAATCAGACTACCGGCATCCTAACCAGCACAAAGCAGAAATAGGACATGCATCACTCAACACCAGCCACTTTTGCTGTATGCTCCCAAAGCTCCCTTCTCGCCTGAGTCGCCTCCTCCGATCCCCAACCGATCCCAAGAACTTTTTTCATTCCGAGATGCTCTTCCCTTTCCCCGATCCGAAAGACACCCTGAGAAATCCATGTGCCATATATTCCCCACTCTCCTGGTACGAAGAGGAGACGCCGAACGCGTATCTGAGCCCCATGTCATGTACGAGGCTGCTCGGATGATGGGGAGTCGACTTCCCGCCAACCTTACGTGATGGTTCAGGGGATAGAAAACTTTCGTGACATGTCACACATTCCTCCCTCGACCTCAACGCGTCAACGCCGCCGAGGGGCTTGAGTCAAGCCCAAAGCACGCCGCTTTCAAACATATTTTTTTCACATCATTCCTCGATGGAAGTACTCATCTTACTTATTGTCCCTCATCCACGAATGTTTCAACTCGCATGGATCGGCGGTGGCAGATATGCACTATTTTACATCGTCGGGTACGTCCCCGTTCTTCCAGCGACGATTAACTACCTACATTGGTTTGTCATCTACCAGCTTTCATCCTCCAATGAGTACATGATTACAATGCCCCAACGATACAATCCTCGGCGGCGGAGCATTCCTCAACATCACGGATAGGAAGCGGGTTGACGACCCAGGGCGGCTACATTGAATAAAGGTTTTCGGTCAGTTACACGACCTTTGCCATTGCTCAATTTATACTCACCTGTCTTCTCCACTTCCACTCGTTACGCCATTAGCCCCAACTGGCCCACATGTGCAACGTTGACGAGTGTCAACTACAAATCGTCTTCCACACGGACGACGGGGTGCCATGTACATAGGACAACCGGTGTCCACGGCGGCTGTGAGAGTTATAGTCAGTCGAGAGCCATCACAATCAAGATCACGTCCCAAGCGCCTCCCACCTCCCACCGTTTTTGCAGCAGTCAAATCAAGGGGGCCGTAACGCAGGCACCTCAGCACACACCATCAACAGGCCATTGATTGACGTACCTATATAAGTCGATGTGGGAGCTGGCCATGGCGATGGATACCGTACACGTGTACAACGTGTAACGGCGAGTGAACATCGACGTGATCTATAAGAGATGCGGTGAGTACAGGGCACCGTCGATCGAAAATAGATGTTCTTACCAATACGAGCCCCAGCGAGCGAGCGAGCGAAACATGAGGACCTCATTCAGTGGGTCAACGCGGCGGCGAGGAAACGAAGACACCGCAGCGAGTCGAACACTCGGCATTCGAACACCTAGAACCGATTATCAGTTATACAGGATGACGAGATCGAGAACCACGAACCCACGAACATGAAGGGCCCAATCGACAGCAGGGGGCACGGTTACGAACGATATGGTGAGGTCTACAACGCTCCACGTTCGGAAAAAAGAGGTTCTTACATCGTTATCAACTACAGTAGCTCCGGCGTAATGTCTTCAAGTTCTCGAACGAGATTGTGACGAGTATCTACTTCGGCGAGTCGGCGGGAGCATGATCAATGGGCTTTGGGGATGGAAACCGGAAACCGTACACGTGGGCGAACAAGCGGGCGCTATCGACAAGGGCTACGAGATATGGTGGGTTCAGAATCATCCCCCTTCAATCGATGGCAGTCACTTACCTGTGGTCAAGCCCTAGTTTATCTTCGTATGCTTCGCGCGAGTCAGGACGGCGGTGCGAAAATGAATAGTGGGTCACTCACTCATTTCGCCGTAGGACACGGCGCTGAGTCGAAGCTAGAAAGTTCGACAATCAGCAGAAAATGAGAGCTCGAATAACAAGGACTCACCCGACGCCGTCGTCGACCACAAAGAAGAAAGAGGAAGTAGGCCCCTGACCTGCTTCGGCGAGTCAAGACCGTAGTGGGGGAACAACGAACAACTGGTTTACTTACTACACTCATCATAGGATAAGTGCCCAGTCAAAGAGTTAGAAAGACGACGATCATCAACGATCAACGACCTATCCGGCGCCGTCGTAGGTGACTACAACCGAGATAAGAGTGGGAGCGGGGGTGGACCTACTTTCGGTGAGTCAACACGGCAGAGGGAAAACGAAGAATTGGGTTACTCGCCTCTCTCCGTCGTAGGACACGGCAGCGGCAAGTCGAGGAACTACCACCGTTGGGTGCAGCGATGTTTGGATAAACAAAAACTCTGCACCCACGCCATACGCGACGCGGTCGGTTGATCTCCCATTAGTTAGTTTGTACTTAGGTATTCTACTTCATGTACAGTAGCTCAATGAATGAATACATTTTGATTCTATTCTCAACCCAAAATACACGTTGAGAAAAAAGTTGACAAAATGAAATGGTTGTAAGCACGGGAAAGGATATAATCTATTGTGGATGAAAATGAGAGCAATCTAGGTGACAATATGAATTGAATTCAAACCATGAGACCAAAATTCGACCATCAATTTAGCTTCAAGGAGATGGGGAATGGTCACTACGTCAAATATCTTGTGTCGGAATCCAGCTGTGACAATTTCAGTAAACCCGCAAAAACTACGGATCCGCGCACCTTGAGCTACAGCAGCGGTGAAAAAATTGATTGCACTGCGGGTGAAGTCAGGGTTGGTGTGGCTTATTGCACGTCCCGGTGCGGCAACAATTTCAGTGTCAAATATTTTGTCCTGCACAGCCTCTGCAAATATTTCAGTATGAATATCCCGTGCAAACAACGGAGCGCACCTTTAGATATAGCAGCAGTGAAAATTCTCGTCTGTAGATCTGGGATACCGCCGGGACATCCGAAAGTAAATAATCATATCCATCCTTGTTCCTGAAATCTCCTCTCGCCTTCGTGAAATATACGGATCTTGTATACAAGACAAATACAAGAGCAGTCCTGCAGGTTAATCTATATCCTTACCCCACGAAGATGGCGCTTGGAGCGATGTAATGCCATTCATATATGGGGGAGGAAGCCGACCCAGTTAACCTGGACATATGCGCCAGGTGGGAGAGCGCGCAGTGCTATGAAAGGGAGGACAAGGAGAGCTATCCGTGCGAAGAGATAAAGGGGGATGACTAATACCCAAAGGAGTACCGCAGAAGAATCCAAACAAAGTTTCTTCCAAGCCGTGTTACTCTCCTCCGTGTCAAATACATAAAAGGGCAATCCGACGAGGATGAAGGAAATGGGCAGGCCTGAAACGAGGATGGCCGATATTCTCCACACCCATCGTTCTTGCAATGTGGCGAAGTGGAAGGACCACGCGATGCAGTGAATGGCTCCAAAAACTATCGCTACGCATACCGTAGGTGGTATTGGTTTGTCGCCGTTGTCGTCGTCGTCGTTGTAGGATGAATAAAATGTGGGTACTCGAATGCTTTTGTCGCCCAGGGTTTTGCACTCCACCATGTCGTAAAAAGCGAGGAGAAATCGTTCCAAGGGAAAAACCGATGAATACATATGCGT
>Ga0307513_10008979_pt1 | contig 12680 bp, 13 predicted proteins | sample 15_EM_MG_FD_202174 | JGI IMG/M metagenome (GOLD analysis project Ga0307513, IMG submission 202174) | Populus trichocarpa ectomycorrhiza microbial communities from riparian zone in the Pacific Northwest, United States - 15_EM | ecosystem: Host-associated > Plants > Roots > Unclassified | place... | reverse complement strand
AGATTGGAGCACAAACGCGTCACGAGATGCGCGAGTACATATTAGACAGCGAAATAATGTTAATGGGATGCACGAGAGATGTGGTACCGTTGCTGGAGAAAAATGAGTGGCATGTCCCAATCGTGAACAGATGCGTAACCGTGTTATGACAGTGGTGGTAGTACTGGTGATGATGCACGTGACTGTGACTGCGATTGAGATGGCTCTTGGGCCCTGGGAGCTACAGACGACCCCTGTGTCTGATTGATGGCACCCTGTGGAACATCTACTGCCTCGTATCCATCAACCGGTTCCGATACTGGTTTCGAGGAGCTTTGCATATTGGACGATTCCGGGTGTGGTTCGATCCAACCCGTTTCGGCGCTAATGCTACGAATGCTGGAGGCATCTCCATGGCCCACTTCACTCGGAAGTAGCTTACTTGAGGCCGCCCCCATACTCGCTCTTGGCATTTCAAACGGGTCCCCACGGAGCCAGGCAGGTAGACCCTCAGGCGCTCTTGTTGCTTCTTGTGGTGTCCTGAGAAGACGCGAGTTTTCAGTAGCCGTCGTAGATGACCACCGAACCTTGCTTATAAGAGACTGGATAAACGACCGGCCCAACCCGCGAGCCTCGAATTCTGCGGAGAGCGGAACGCCAGTTGAAGGACTTGTTGGGCTGGACGAAGCCGGAGCGGGATGCACCACCTCGGATGCGCGGTGGTTGAGATGTAATAACCGTGGTCTTCCGCTAGAGCTGACTCGCCGGCCACCACGCCGCGGTGGCTGTTGTTTATCTTCCGTTCCCCATCCTCTTCTCTGTGCACCATCAGAGATTCGGACTGCATATGACTCAGGTCCATCGCCTTCCACATTCTCCCCGGGCAATGCACCTTCTGCATCATTGCCCTGGCCCAGAGAGGTGGTTCGGAACCTGGCCAAGACGGCCACGTGCAGGGTAGCATTGTGGTTGTCCTCCGATGGCTCGGGGGTCAACGTTCGTAATGAGTTGTCAGATGGCAGGATCTTGGATGAGGCGGCTACGCTCCTCTGTGCAACGCTGTAGATGCTGGTCGTGGCATGGGCCCTTTGTTCGGAACGGGAATAAGGATCCGCGTCGAGCCAGCTGGGAAGCTCGAAGCCCCTATTATTGAATGGGTCGCTGACGACAGACGTAGGTCTAGGTAGAACCGGGGACAGGGCAGAGCGCCAGGAGCTAGGTGGGGCGTTACCATGCTCCATTTCGGTCGACGAGCTCATCGTGCTATCTCTCAGAGCAGGGGCAAGAGTACTCGACGACGCAGCCCTGTTGGGATCTCGGAAGGGGGATTGTAGCCCTTCAGCACCAGGGTTGTCGTCGGTTGATGGTGGAGTAGAACGTATTGGATATTCTACAGTGAATGCTTGGGGTTGGCCGACTCGGGAAATCCCATCGCTTGTACGATGAGAGCGGTGCTTCTCATCGCTAGGGAATACGCTGGAGAGGGGAGATGTTGCATTTGAGTGGTTCCGGCTTGAAGATGGTTGGTGAGAGGCGCGTTTGGAAGAATAGGGGGGTGGTGAATGTGGTGGAAACGGCAACGGCCGAGGAACAGAAACAGCTTGAGAAGTCGCAACGGATGCTGCGCCAATAGACGCTCGTGCTCCCCGTCCATGGCCCGACGAACCTGACGTGAAGATATCAAATGGTGACCGGTTCCGGTCACTCGGAGTGCCTGGTGGTGTGAAGAGGGGTCCAGAGTGTGAGCTATCATTGGAGTTACCCGCCGGGCGATTGACAGATCTTCTCCGGGATGACCGGCGAAGCGACGAGAAGGGATTTGAAGACGTGTGGTCGGGTGGGTGGTCGCGTTCGGGCGCGTTGGCGGGAGAGGCGGCCTGAGGCGGGGGCGTAATCGGGCCGGAAAAATGGGCGGAATGTTTTTCAGAGAGTGTGTGGGGCTTCAGCTTGGGATGCTTGATTTTGTATATGAGAAATCCTATTATAATGAGACAAGAGACGGAGACTCCGACAATGACCCCGGCAAAGGCACCAGTATTCGAGAGTGGGCTATGTGGGTGGCGGAAAGGAGGTGTAAGCGATCCATTGCTTTGCTAACAAAGGCGCATCACACATACGAGTGCTTTCCCTGGCTGGAGATTGTCGCCGAACTCGACGGTGGCGGCAGGGTGCCAACCACCCAGTGGGCGCTGTCCCATGAGGTTGAGCTGGAGTGCGGGCAGGATACATATCAGCTCGTCTGTCTATCATCGACAATTCCAGCAACATACCTGGCCGTTGCGGCTGCGGTTGTCAGGGAGCGGGAGGATGGCGAAATCTGCGTGGTCTGAGGGGTCCGTCGGAGGCGGGGGCTAGGTCGTATGTTCCGTATATTCATGAAGAGGAAGGGGGGAAAGGACAGGAGGGAGCCAGGGCCCTGGTATGGCCCAAAGTGCTTGTAAGTAGCAGTCAATAATAATGTTGAGCCAGGTAAGTAACTGTAGCGAGCGGTGCGAACGCTGGCCGGCCGCGACGAGAAAAATACGGTTCAAAAAACACCCGAAGGATTCCAAGGTCTAACCAAGGTCTAACCAAGCAAGTACATCGAGCCTTGGCTGTGGCGTGGGTGGGCGTGATCTTTTGAACTTGAGTTTGTAGCGCCTGACGTGACAAGACTGATTGGAATCTCTCCTTGGTCGTTCCTGATGTCAGTAGCAGCTGCCCGTCAATGAGGAATTTAACCGATCTAGACAGCTCTTGACGGCCCACCGGCCCAGCGCTAGGCGAGCTTGCCAATTATATAAATATGCCCTTTGCGCACATCCATTCACCACAGAAGAGAACCTCCGCGTCAACCCTCTACATGACAGATCTACATTCAAATGATGGAATCCTTGAGCCCTTTTAAAGGTCCCACTCCGGACGGAGATTGAAGCAACAAGCTGTTTTCTCTTGTGTCACCTTGAAGAATAGTAAGAGTGTGACGACACCTGTGGACAGCGGCCTATTGGGTTGCTTTACTTGGAGCGTTGAAATTAAAATCGGCTCCAATGCAGCTCTACCTCTCTGTAAGTACTTTCTCAGTGATATATGAACTATATTATAGGCCTGTGCTTCATCTCTCTGAGCCCTTTGCTCAAAACCTGATGAAATCTCGTTTCTAGCCATATTAGGAGCTATCTCATCTCCGCGCGCAACGGTGCCTCTGCCACGCTTGCCGCCGGCCACTGCCAACCCCCGATGCAATGCTGCGACAGTTGGCTAGTTCTTGAATGTACCTGTACCTCGCTAGTTCCTAGGAACTGGGCCATTTCGTGTGTGTGAAGCTCGGCGGACTTCAATGATAGGCGTGACATCGTGGGGAGTTTGGGAATATTGAAGGGGGACAAATGACGGAAAAAGTTCCATGACACCGTTATTTGACTTTTAGTCCAGGGCAGGACACACAGCGAGCCAGCACACTCAGCTGACACCCTGGCCAACGTTGACAAGGAGATGCGTATGGTATATGTTTTGATAGGCACTTCATCTCGTCGTGGTAATTATTGGTGGCCCTGCGCTGATTCTGGGCGCAAGTGAAGGGCGAGTGGCCGTGACTGAAAGCCATCGAGAGGGGGATTAACCACTGCACGCGAGCGTTTCCACTATTCTTATTTCTCTTAGAATATATTGGCTTGGACACGGGCGATGAACGTCACGAAAGGATATGTGCGCTCTCAAGTACGTCTTTACCCTATACAACTCCTATATAACATTGAATCTCAGTTTGGGATTAAATGTGCGCGATGAGACTGGTTTCTCCGCGATTTAATTTAGAATCGGGCTCGAGAAAGAGAACCCTGCTCGACCCTGGAGGCTTGTTACATCTCCACAGCAATATTGTAGATTTCCCTACAGATATTCATAATATACGCCTACATTCAAGCGTCGAAGTCGAATCTCGGAAAATAGAACAGAAAACAGAACACTTGGACGCTCCCACTAGCAATCAAAATTTCGGAGGGGCAAGAAGAGTGAGGGGCAATGAAAAGAGATAGCAATGGACAAGTAAAACCAAACCAAAAGCGGTTCAAGGTATTCGATCCTTCCGAGCGTCACCTCCGCTTGGGCTGAGACGAGTCTGCAGCATCAGTCGTATCAAGCGGCAGTCAAACAGGTCCATTTACCATCCCCATTAACCCGAAATGTTGTCGATATTGATATCCCTGTTGGTAATAAGCGGCCGTTTGCTTGACCGCTGCTGATACGTGCTGAACAGGACCATGAAAGTCATTTCCGAGTGGCAATCGACGACTGGAGGCAGTCCAATCTATCTCCCACATTCCTCAAGTTTGCAAGCAAGGCCGAGCCATTGGCCATGTCAATGGCAATACTTCTCCACAACGCTCCAGAACTTGTTGGTCTGTGGATAGAGACCGTCGGGGAAGCAGACGATGAGGCTTTGCAACCTTTATTGGAGTGAGCTATGGTTCAAACCAGTTCTGGTCTCTCTCTTGACTGCTATCAGTCTGCTACAGAAGCTCTTGCATGATTTACGTTCGACCCTCGCTCCTCAATACGAACAATTATTGGCAGTACTTCTACCTCTCTCCACCAAATCCTTGGCTCCAGAAGTGCTTCCTGTATACCTTCAAACCGTGTCTACGCTCTTCAAGTACCTGCTTCTTCCTCAACTGGACACTCTCGCCTCCACTTGGACCTCAATCCAATCAGCTCTGCGGTCATGCACGCCTGAGATGCAACGTATGTTGGGGGAAGTTGTCGGGACGATAATACGGAAGCTCAAGTCGGAGGACCGATTACAAATGGTGCAGTTGCTGGTGGACGAGCAAGACGATCTTGAAAATGCAATAGCATGGACATTCGTCTCCGCTACTCAGTCCGTATCGAACACGCTACACACTACAGCACTCTCATTTATCACGGCCCTTCTCGACCGCCATCTAGTTTCTGAATCCCATGAACGGACTTTTAAGCTGCTTCGGCGAGTGCTGTCCAGCGCGATGCATCACTCAACCATGGAATCATTTGCTTCCGTAGCGGGAGCAGTCATCCTGAAGCTCGAAGAAATCAAGGCAGCTGAGGGCGAGGAACAGTTAGCAAGGATGCTGGAGGTAACATGCGTTGTCTGCGCATTTAGAAAAGGAAAGAAATCAGAGAGCATGTTGGATGGTAAGTGGGTGTGAACTTGATATACGTGACCTCCTGACGTGACCTACTTAGCCGAACAAACCACTTCTATCCTGAATGTCGTCACCACCACTCCACTTTCGTCGCGTTTACGCCAACCAGTTCTTCATGTTACGGTCGCCTGCCTCAGGGGCTACGACATGGCGATCTGGATGAAAGGACGTCGTGCGATCGAACATATTTGGGAGGTCCGTCAATCTCTCGCAAATCTTTTCATTTCCTAATTTATGTTTCAATAGGATGTTTTGCTTGGCTACTCTCTAGCTGCGGTGCTTTCGTCCCTGGACCAGTCCAAAGGCACTACGTGGAAGGACTTCATGCTCCCTTGTGTCTTACGGTTCGTAGAGATGCGCATTCTCTTGCAAACCAACTAACAAGTCTACGCAGGACCGTCACAACACAATTCGAGGAACATCCAATAGAAACCTTGGGCGTGCTCCGCTCTCTCAATTCAGAAAATCGCCTGACTGCCACCAGTGCCAAGTGGAAACACGAGCTTGGAGACTTCGTTCGGGAGTATATTTCTGCTTGGGTGCTGAACGAGGAATGGGTATGTAAAGATTCAATGATGTGCTGCCCGTTTGATGACCCTGAATAGGTTATTGCGCTACAAGATGTCCTCCCTTTGGTTACTGTCTTCCCTGGACTGGAACAGAACCTGATTACGATTGTCGAAACCATTTTCTCTGCCCAGCTCGACGTCCATGCAACGCAAGAAGAGTACGTTCGTACTGCTGCAAATTCGGCTTGGTGTCTGGGAGAATGTCTCGTGGCTCTTAGTAAAGTCGAGAAAGACTGGGAGAAAGCCCAATACGTCGATCGTTGGATTCGACTTGGGTTAGAGCGCTACCCTTGGAGTGCGAAGGTGGTCGGAGGATTATCTGCTCTCGCTGAATTCAGGTTTGATGGTCACTCATTTCCGCAGTAATTCCCATCTGAACGGTCTCACAGTACGCAGCGGCTTTCCTTCGACGACGCCTTTGAGTTCCTCAAGGCCGCCATACTTTCATACTCACACACTCTCCGTATTTCTGCACTTCACTTTCTCGTCTCACCGGCCGTTGAACGAACACCTGCACAAGACTCTGCTACGCGCGCTTGCCTCCAAGCCGAGGAGGTCTCTCTCACTGCACAGTTGGTTCCAGAACGCGTTCTGAAGACCAGCCGAGTGGGGGCGGTATGCCCACTAGGCGAAGGGACTGCCGCCACTGGTGTGTGCGTCAGATGGCTAACTGGTACGTCTTCAAGACAGCTCTCTCTGCATTAATTTTGTTTTCTCATAATCGTCCAGCTCAGCTGAAGGTCAACTTGATGCCTGTTTGGAAGCCTGCTGCTGCAGCCGTAGTGGGAATCGCGCAGAGGCCTGGTGGAGGAGAGGAGGTTTGGCCAGTGATATTCAGCGAACTCGCCCCGGTATCTCGAGGAGAATGCAGCAGCAATGAGGTTGTTGTCCCGTCGTGGTCGAATTCGCTACAACAGGGATATGTCCATGATGAAAAATTGCAAGACGAGGAAAAGACCTGGCGCAACCCTGGATACAGGGAGTCCCATATTTCTCTACAAATGGGGGGATTGCCTTCAGGGTTGAAGCGACTGGTTGAAGTAAGTGCGCCATGGTATGTATGCCTGTCAAGACGCTGACAAGTTCTCAGACACAATCAACGAATGAGCGTCTGGACATCCCGAACTACGAAACTCAACTCATCCGCACACTCGAGTCATGCCCATCTCTCGCTGAGAGGCACAACCGTGATATGGTCCCGCTCTTCTTGGCCTTCGCATCTCCTGAAGTTCCACAACGACCACAGAGACAAAGACTTGTCTCCTGGCTATCCTTGTTTGCGAAATTCGTCAACCCCAAAGCGGTACACTCTACTTCTGTCCTGCAACGATTGTATACCAGCCTTCTCTCCCATCCCGACCGACAACTCCAGAGCCTTGCCGTGGATTGTACGCTCACCTACAAGTCCCGGGCCCTCCTTGCTCATGAGAAGATGGTACGGTCGTTGCTCGACCAAAGTGAGTGGAAGGAACACGTCGTTTCGTTGAAACTTGCCGAGACTGTCCAACCTGACGAACGAGCGGAGGTCGTCGAACTCTTGATCCGTCTTTTCTTTGGCATGATGCGTGAGAGGAAGGGCAGGAACCAGATTCACGGAAAGCGGGGCACGCTCTTGAAGTGCTTGGGTCAATGCTCAGACCAAGAACTTGGAGTGCTAGTTGACCTCATGATTGAGCCTTTCAATTTCAACACCACTCCAGACGCGGATATCCCGCCTCTCGCCGTTGAAGTCACCGACAAGCAACAGACGGGATTCTTGGTTCTCCTTTCGGACGTTTTGAGGTACATCGGTTACAACCTCGTCATCTGGTGGCCCAAATTGCTGAAGGCCACGATGGCTATAGTTCTGAATGCTCAGGAAACGCTGGACAAGACTATGGACCTTGACGTAGAAGCCTCTGATGGAGAGGAGACTGCAGAGCTGGAGGAACAGGACGACCTAGCTGCGGGTGGTCCTTTACCTCACAAGGTCGCTCGTAATATTCGGCAGCTCGGTCTTAAGCGTCTGGTCGAGTTCTTCCGTTTACAGGTCACATTCGATTTCCGTCCATACCTCCCAGCCGCGTTCCGAGGGTTTATCTCCCCTCGATTACCAGTGTTGGACAGAGAGAACACACAAGCACCTTCAACTTTATTGGAGCTTTTCCACGTGTGGTCTTCTAATCCCTCTATGCGACTATTCCTTGTCGACTACGATGACCGCGTGCTACCCAAGGTCTACCAGTGTCTCACTGCTCCTAGTGTTAAGCGGTCTGTTGTCTCGCGAGTGTTCGACATTGTTGAGCAGGTTCTCGATGGAGCAACGGATAGTGAAGAGATCGCCAGCAAGGTGGCTAAGCCACACATGGCATTGCTCCTCGACAATCTCACTGTTATGGTGGAGAATACGGCTCGCACTGGCATTATCACCTCGGACCTCTCTCAACGTCAAATCCGTATCCTGTCTACAGTTGCCAGCTACGTCTCAGATGCATCGCAAGCGTTGAGACTTATACATTTACTCTCACCACTCCTCCGCAAGCCGACCCGAGTAGTAGCCGAAAAGCTTAAGGTCGACCTACTGTCTATTATCCAACAGCTTTTGCCCCTCCTTCCTCAGATGTCAGATGCAACAGGCGCCACCTCTGTCAAGACTTACGAGCTCTTCGCTTATCTTTCCCGAACCCTCCGCACGCGACAATCCCGCCTGGCCCTTGTGTCTGCCTTCAACCAATTGGCCAATCACGACTCGTCCCTTCAAAGGGTTGCTCCTCTGATCGAGTCTCTCAACTCCTATTCAGAGCGAAGACGCGAGGAACCCGACTTTGAGCGTCGATTGCAGGCATACGCGTTACTGAACGAGCAGTTATATGTGCGACTGTCTCCCCGCGAATGGCTTCCCCTGATTTACAACATGCTCTTCTTTATTCATGAACCAGAAGAAGTCGCCATTCGAAACAATGCTGCCTACACCTTACGTCGTTTCATCGACATTGTGGCTTCCAAGTCATTACCCGACTGCGAGGCTGCTTTCAACCGGGTCCTATGGCCTGGCCTGAAGAATGGAATGCGGGCTAGGAATGACATGGTTAGAGGAGAAATACTCGGAGTTCTCGCATACGCAGTTGCACACTGTGACCATCTCCCCTCGTTACGAGAAATGAGTATGTTATTGGCGAATGGAGACGAGGAGGCAAACTTCTTCAACAATGTGCACCACATCCAGGTTCACAGACGTACACGAGCACTCCGTCGCCTTGCTGAATACTGCGAAAAAGGACAGATAGGAAGCAGTGCACTCGCAGATATATTCCTACCGCTGATTAGCCATTTCATCGGGGACTCTTCGATCGATCATACTCTGGTGAATGAAGCAATCACAACGACAGGAAAGATAGCGAGACATCTCGCATGGGGACCATACTATGCCCTGGTACAACGTCACCTTCGAAATGCGAAAGAGAAAAATGCAAGCGAGAAAGCCTACGTTCGTACCGTGGTGTCCGTACTGGATAATTTCCATTTCGCAATGGAAGATGTCGTACAGCAACCAGTCGAGGAGTTAGGCGTGAACGTTGATGAAGAAACTGAGGTGATCCCTTCCATTTCTACGCGGATTGCAGATGCCGTTACCAGCCGACTTCTACCTTCGCTATTGATGTACTTGGAGAAACGGGATGAAACTGAAGACGAAATGAGGATTCCTATTTCAACAGGTGTCGTTCGAGTCGCATTACATCTCCCAGAGGAGAGCCGTCAGCCACAGATTTCTAGGCTGCTCACCATTCTCAGCCAAGCACTCCGCAGCAAATCACAGGATACTCGCAACCTCGTGAGGGAAACTCTATGCAAGATCGCAGTGATACTCGGTCCCGACTGGCTTCGCCCGTTAATCAAAGAACTTCGACTAGCACTGACCAGGGGCCCGCAACTGCACGTTATGGCGTATACCTGTCACTCTATACTCGTTCATGTCACCAATGAACTAAGCAACACGTTCACCCATCTCGACGACGCGGCAGAAGACGTAGCAGAGGTGTCAGCGGAAGTCATCTTTGGGCAGTCCGGGCGGGACGCCCAAGGAGAGGATTTCAAGACAAAGATGAAAGAGGTGCGAGGGGCGGCCTCTAAGGCACTGGACTCTTTTGCTCTCATCGCAAAGCATATTACACCTCGTTCTATCACCCGCTTGCTCATCCCTCTCAAGTCTATCATGCATGAAACAGAGATGCTCAAGGTGATGAATCAGGTTGAAGACGTACTTCGTCGTATTACCACGGGATTGATCAGCAACCCCTGCCTTACTCCCTCAGAGCTCCTCGCTTTATGTCATTCCCTGATATCGCAGAATGCAAGGTTCCTTCAAGTGGCACCCCGAATCGTAGAACGGCACGTCAAGGGCGGGAAGAAGCACTTCATCGTCCAGACCAAACGCGACCTTCCAACTGCTCGCGAGCACTACGCCCACAATTCATTCCGATTCGTCGCATTCGGACTTGACCTGTTCGTAACGGCCTTCCGTCGCAGCAAGTTTGATTTCCAAGATGAGGACATCATCGCCCGACTGGAGCCTATGGTACCGATCATCGGCAATACCCTTTACTCTACAGCTGCACTCGTGGTGATACTCGGGTTGAAAGCATCGACAGCCATCCTCAAGGCACCTCTAAAGGCCGCTGGACCCGCCGTCTCCGTGGTCTGCAGTCAATGCATTCAGATTGTACGACAAGCTGGCGGTACAGAGCCAGAGACTGCACAAACCGCACTCAAGTCCCTTGCCATTATGCTGAGGGATTGCCCGACGGCTGAGCTGAAGGAGAGAGATCTTAGTTTTCTCCTTGAAGTGATATCTCCTGATCTTGAGGAGCCCGAGCGGCAAGTAGCAGTCTTCGCTCTACTTCGAGCGCTTGTTGTGCGCAAGTTCGTGGTCCCCGAGATATACGACATGATGGAACAACTGGCTGGGGTCATGGTGCAATCCCAATCTCCGCAAGTTCAAGAGCTTTGTCGCTCTGTACTCCTTCAATTTCTTCTAGATTACCCACAAGGGAAAGGCCGTCTTCGAAAGCAAATGACCTTCCTTGCCAGCAATCTCAGTTATATCTTCGAAAGCGGCCGACACAGCGTAATGGAAATACTCGGCGCCATACTAACAAAGTTCGACTCCTCTCTGATTAGGGAGTATGGAGAACTCTTTTGGATGGCGTTGGTCATGGTAATCGCGAACGACGACAGCGCAAAATGTCGTGAGCGAGCCGCCGAGTTGTTAAGGTCCCTTTGCAGAGTGCTGGCCGATACGGAGAGGCGGAAGCTGCTGGATCGAACACATATCTGGGCCCAACAGGCTGGGAAGGTTCTAGACGCTCCTGAAGGAAAGGAAGCGGTGTTGGCAAGAGTCGCGGCGCAGCTCTACGGGTTGGTGGCCGAAGTCCTGGAAAAGGATATGAGGCCTTACTTGACTGTCGTTGTGGAAGACCTCAACTTCATGCTTGCAGTGAGTTCTGGACTGTTCGCATCCATCGCAGAAGGTGAAGAGAAAAGTTGCATGGAGGAAGACTTGGAGTGGCGACTTGGGTATTACGCATTGACCGTGCTGTCTAAACTCGCGAAATATTTTCCCGAGTTACTTTCCTCGGACCCTGGCACAGAAATCCCGATGGACTGGGCGTCTGTAGTGCGACTCATGCTATTCCCGCATTCTTGGGTCCGCGTTGCATCGTCTCGCCTACTCGGTAGCCTCTATTCAACACTCCCCACCACAACCACTCCATTCTCTCAAGACCATTCGCACCCTGCCACAATAACCGGCATGATTTTGGTTGCTCAGAACTCGTGCATACAGCTCAAGAGCGAACACGTCGACGAGGCGCTAGTGTTGCAAGTCGTGAAGAATCTGGCGTGGTTGGGCCGGGCATTTTCTGTTCTCAATCCACGCTCAACTCAACACCCCGATGATTCGAGCAGCGAACGAGAAGTAGGCGAAGATGAAGACGGCGACGACGGCGACATACCCGAAGGTGGCGACAGGGCTGATCGTCTGAAGAGAGCGGAGCGTAGCCCATTACCATGGCTATTCTCCAAATTGTCATATCAAATTAAGACCGCTCTTATACAAAGAAGGAGCTCCTCGACTAGAGTGAGTTCTGAGTCATCTCATTGCGTTCTCACTAAGAGTCCCTCTTAGACAAATTGGTATCATCAGCCATCCGCCATACTTCGGTGGTTTGCAGCCATGGTCTCTCATCTCGATGCCACACTGCTTGAGCGCTATCTGGTTCACATTCTTACTCCTGTCTACCGTGTCATTGACGACGACAGCATCCACGATGCCCATATTAGTGCGATTTCATTTGTTCGAGACGTGCTGTACCGTTAATTCCCAAATAGGCAATCTTAAAGCACTTTCCCAAGAGCTTCAAGGCCTCGTCCAAGCAAAGATCGGGACGACGAGCTTCGCAACCGCTTATAATCAGATTCGCCAGGGAGCCCTTTCTATTCGACGGGAGAGGAAAGCAGCACGCGCAATGCTGGTGTGTTGTACTCCAATTCTGTCAGTGCGATCGCTCATATGTGTCACAGGTGACCACGAATCCAGAGGCGGCAGCCAAGAGGCAGATTCAGCGCAACATTTCCAAAAAGGAAACCCGAAAGCGAAAGAGTCGTGCTATCTCGTAAGTACATCGCAACTTCTATCCTGTTTCTAATTAAAAGGTGGATAGGGACGGCCGAGTACAGGCACCGACATTCAAGCGGCGGAAGATGGGATGACCAACGCGGTTTTGTTGATGTCTTTACCCTGAGCATCGGGTCAGAAGAAAGTCTCGGTTCCTGTTAGTAAAATGATTTGACAACGGAGACTTTGGGATGCTTTGGCTATTACAACCTTCAAATGGGGCGCGACTCACAATGCCCTTCACCGTTCATAAGTGAATAGAAATGAGCCAGGGTTTAGGCGGTCATGCACGCCAACACTCTTTATAGAGACTTCACT
>Ga0307513_10008978_pt1 | contig 12680 bp, 12 predicted proteins | sample 15_EM_MG_FD_202174 | JGI IMG/M metagenome (GOLD analysis project Ga0307513, IMG submission 202174) | Populus trichocarpa ectomycorrhiza microbial communities from riparian zone in the Pacific Northwest, United States - 15_EM | ecosystem: Host-associated > Plants > Roots > Unclassified | place... | reverse complement strand
CCTTCGAACCTTTTTCTGATTTCTTGAGACCAGTGACGATGCCCGTGTAAGCCTCAAGGATACCTTCACGAAGTTGGCCAACATAGTCGACGAGATCGTAGTCGAGCTTTGAAAAACATTTTAGTAAGCATTCCATTGCCAAAGGCATGATCGCTTACGGGGTTCGGTTCAATCGCACCCGCCTGCCTCAAAACCTGCATCGTCGTCTGCAAATACGGCTCAAACGCAGGCCCAATCGCCAGAGCGATATCGCCGAAGCAAGAAAGAACCGAGATCTTGACATTGCGGTTCAACACGTCACTTCCCAGGTTCTCCAACAACACCGTCATGAAGTTGGCAGAATATTGTGCACTCTGGTCGCCAAGGGCGCGAGAAATGTCGCCGATAATACCAACAGCGACAGTGCAAAGCTGGGTATCCTCGTGTGCTTTGAGAGCGGGGTAGAGGTAGGGTAGGAATGCTGGGATGTAGAGTGCAAAGTTGGATTCAAGAGCTGAGAGCGAAAGATGGTAAGTGAGCTGAAACTGGAAATGAACAGACGATCGTATATTTACCGGAGGCTAGTGCACCGACGACGAGGAAAGCATCCTCAAGGACTGTTGAAGTCTTTCCTGCTGATTGGACGAGTTGCAGGACGACAGTCATGATACGGTCAGCGAGTGGCCGAATGCCTTCGTTCAATTTGCGAATAACACACTAATAAACATGTCAGCTGAAAAGAGCCAGGAAGAATGGATTGCAACTGACAATGACGACTCCGCATAGATTGCTTTGAAGCTCGTTCCAGTTATTGCGGTCATCAACACCGAGGATCTGGTTCTATAAGCAAGAAGATGAATCAACAACAACAATAATAATTGAGCTGACGCAGCAACACACCTGGATAGTCATCAGGTGGTCCATTCGCTGCAGAATAGTAACAGCGGTCGTCTGAACTACACCAATGGCATCAGGAGTCGCCTGTGTTAGATACGAAGTGATGGCCTCATAAGCAGCTGTGCGATAATTGGCTTCGTTGCCAGTACTTTAAAAGAAAAAAGAAAAAATTAGTTTAATAAAGAAAATCATATGGCGGAACCATGTCACCTATCAGTCACACGTAACAGAGCCTGGACCACACCTTCGTAGTATGGCGACAGAGGCCCGTTTTGGGGAGGCTCTCCATCGTCTTCATAGTAAATCCCGTATTGATCCGCAAGGTTCATAAGAGCCCAACAACAGTTCGCAACGATGCGCGGGCTATCCTGCAAGCCAGTGACCAACGCCGAGATGAGAGGGTGGAGGTGCACATCGGGCTTGATCGACGCAATCAAAAGGTCGCAAATGCGACCCAGCGTCCAGGCAGTGGTATCCTTGACATGCAAATTACTATCGGTCATCATATCGATAAGGAGGGGCAGCGCCTGATCAACTAGAGGCTTGAGGACGGCCGGATCTGGCCCTTCGAGGATAGAGCCGAACGTCATAATGGCGGCTTCTCGTTGGTGCCAATCAACGGATTTGATATGAGCTTCAATGAAAGGAATGACGGCGGGAACAACTGAATCTTGCACAGCACCAGCGAGGAGGGCAAGGCAGGTGGAAGCAGCCATGGATACGTTCCACTCGTCGTCCTCTGCATCTTCTTCTTGTCGAGTCAAAAGAGTTAGAAGGACGGGCACAATTTCGGGCAGGGCAATTTTGGCGAAGAACTTGGATTCGGTTTCGGGGATGTCACCATATTCCTGCGCCTTTTTATTAACCCTGTTAGTATTCAGGGAAGTAAATCGAAGAAATGGCGGTCGTACTTCCTGGGCCTCAATCGCAAGATCAACCTCCTCCTCACACACAGTTGACCAGAATTCGACTGCTTGAAGAGCTACTCGTTCATCAGAATGTCTCATGCCAACAACAGTGAGCTGAAGAAAAGATGCAAAGGGGGGAAAGAGAAAAGAATGAACAAATTTTAGAAAAAGTACTGAAGAAAAAAAATGACTCACTCCGAAAAGAGCTTGTTCCATATAAAGTGCCATCCTATCATAGTACAAACTCATTATGCGTACAAGGCACTCAAAGGCTCCAACTTGGACAGCGACAGATGGATTCTGTGTGGCTTCACATACGACCTGCATGATGTAGTTCCGTTCGCCCTAATCGTAGACAATGAGTTTTGAGACAAAAAAAAACAGAATCACGATAGTAAAAAAACATACATCTCGATCAAAGTTTTCTCGTACAAACTCGAGCGAATTATACAGAGCATGAATTGCGGCCAATTGAACGTCCGAGGATGGCTCCTCTTTCCGGGCACCGTGGATAACAGCAGTCAAAATTTCGTTTGATCGCAAACTCAGGATCTCAGGTTTCTGGTAACAATAAACATTAGGGCGCTAAAACCCAAAACATGAGACAACACACTCACAATCGCTTCGCAGATATACCCAATAGTCTGGAGGGTCGAAATCCTAAGGTTGGCATTGCTCTGGTTGTTGACAAAACCAAGAAGGATCTCAATCAACTCTGGCCAATGGCTCTGCGGCAACTCCACCGCAGCAATGGCTGAAACGACCTGGGAGGCAAAGGCACCAGCCTTGGCGTTGCTCGAGCCGAGGGTCATGAGCGCATCCTGTTTGATTTTGGCCTTGGTTTCGTTGTTCAGTGAAAGCCATCTAGTGATCATCTCATTTTGGCGCGAGCTCTCCTGCGATCGCGAGACAATGTGAGCATACGGGCGCGCAGGTCGGGTTTGCGGAACACGTACACGGGCAGTCAATGCATTTTTGAGGGCCAGACCGGCGGCGTTACGGACATGAAGTGGTGTTGCCTCGTCGACGAGCACCGATGAGAGCATCAACATGTACTGGGGCTACATCGCGACGGGAGTGTTTCAGGGAAAAAAGGGGCAAAAATACATAAAAATGAAAGGAGCATGGATTGTAGAACGCACATAGTTGTCCTGAGCCGCCGTTTCCATCTGCTGGGTGGCATCTTGACGCGTATTGGCGTCTGAGTGAAAGATATGAGTCCCATCGCGCGTCGGAAGGAAATGGAGGAGGGCAGCATACCTGCAGACAAGGTATTTGCGAGGAGTTCCCTTGCGTTCATGGTGGTAGGGAAGGAAGGACTGTCTATGTGGTTGAGAAGAAAGATGAAAAACGGATCCAAAAGAGCCAAAGCCCAATTGCCGCTTGTTTGCCACAATTGGGCTGGATTTTAATTTTTCACAGCCGCCCTATCTTTCTCCTTACTCTTTCTCAATAATAATGGCAGATCGGGTAAGCTCTCTCCTTACTCTCTCACTTCTCCGCATATAAACTGACATTTTAGGGTCGCGGTGCAGCTCGAGGCGGACGAGGTGGTCCCATAAAACGTCCCATTGGAGGCCCACATTCCTCAGCATCATCAGCCGAGAAACCCCGGCGCGAGGCTATCCTTGATCTCTCTAAATACGTAGACGAACGCATCCGAGTCAAGTTCACCGGCGGGCGAGAAGGTATGTACCGCTATCATTACGATGAAGCAATCCTGAAACACCTCATCCAGTGACCGGTATTTTGAAGGGTTACGATCAACTCTTGAACCTCGTTCTGGACGATGTTACAGAGGAGCTGCAGTGTGCGTTAATCCAGGGATTTAATGAAAACCCCAAGCTCGCTAACCCTTCCCAACAGTGCCAGAACCCCACACGCGTTCCCTGGGTTTAACTGTCCTCCGCGGTCCAACGATAACAGTCCTCAACCCAGTGGACGGATCAGAGGAGATAGCGAACCCCTTCTTGCCTACAGAGCAATGATAATTTTCTCCACGACGTCTCTTCCCTGCCTTACTAAATATCTCCTGTGTATCCCACATGTCCTTGGCCTCCTGCTGCCTTGTCCCTTAATAGTAAATATGAAAAACTCGCGCTGTGTAACTGTGATTCATAACGGGTCGGCTCTTGATCAGTACGAATACAAGTACATACGAACCCGCCCTACATATTCGAAATTTCAACACCAGCACGTTATTGTCCTGATATTCCAGCCCTTTCTGTCCCTCCTTATCGTCTGGGCACACCTCCACCAAAAGCAACAACAACAAGAGAGGACAACACCTCAGGAGCAAATGAGTCAGAACAAAGGGATCTAAATTTCAACGAGGCAATAATGTGAAATTGCATTAAGGGTTGGATGGGAAAATTAGGCCGATCGCATTTGTGTGTATCAAATCGCAGGTTTTCTGTACATGTGTGGCACATTTCGTTCACATAATCCGGCAGAGGAGCAGCATTGAGCAAGCATGGGACTTGGTGGTTGTTAGTGTTAGTGGGTGGGTGCAGCAGTTTCGTTGGAAGGCGAAGGAATGGATGATGGAGGTGGTTGCAGGCGATTCTCGATTTCTGTACAGTTTACGTCCTGCCAAAAAAAAAAAAGCTCCTTCAAAAAGAATATGCAACATTGTTTCATTGGTCGCTTGTCGTCAGGCAAAACCGGACACAGTTCGAGCGAGCAGAAAAGGCCAACAACAGCACCGAAAAACACCTGATGCAGTTCGCACTAGCTCTCCTTCCCATCGCCTTCATCAAGATCAATGACGATGTTGTCGATCGACAACGCCCCCATCTCTGCCTCAAATTTCCCATTCTCACCCTTCTGTCCACTCTGGACCGGTAACCTGGCAGTGAGCGGCGGCGATGGAGAATGAGGGGACGGCGAACGCGAAATAGAGGTAGCATACCCCGTTGACGAATGGGCCGGCGAGCTGCCATTGGAATTGGAGTCGAGTTGGGCGCCGCGCGGCTGCGGAGACAGAGAGGAAGATCTGTCATCCTGCATTGGCGGTAGATGTAGAGGAGTTTCACTGTTACTTCCTTTAGTTCCTACACCGGCGGAGGGTATAATGGGGCTGTTCGGACTCGAGGTGGTAGAAGAAGAGGAAGTGGGTTTAGGCAAAGAATCCATATCAAGTGGTTGAGCTGGATACGGCTCTTGTGGTATCAATGGCGAACGTTCGCGTGGTGATGACAGTGATGATGACTTTGCAACAGAAACCCTGGGAGAAGATGTTTCAGTTCTGGTAGTGCTCAAAGGCGAGTCTGTACGATGCACTGGGTGGTTATTGTGATATGTGGCGGGCGTCGGCGTCTCTGGCCCACTATCAGCCAGACGTGGGTTCAACGACGATGACAATGACGGTGGAAGATTGGGCGGGAATATGTCGTTTGGAACCTGGCCACTGTATCCAAGTCCAGATTGAGTCTGATAACGCGACAGGAAAGATGAAGGTGATGCTTGATTGGGGTATAAAACAGTCGGTCGAGGGGATCGTGTAGTAGCCGTTTGATAATATACATTTGATGATTCAGAAAACTTTGGATCCAATGGTGATACCGGAGACGGTGGAAGTGGAGTGGCAATAGCAAGAGGCGTGATGGACAAGAGTGTAGGATCCTTGGGCACACGAGGAGAGCCAGAAAACGATCGCTTATTGAAGCTGGAATGCGAAGAGGATGGTACAAATTCTGGAGGCGGTCGGAAGGCAGATGGAGGAGATGGATCAACCCGATCATTCACTTGTGAAAATCTGCCACGAGTCGTTGAGGGCGAGCGAGAAGACGAAGCGGAGGAAGGCCCGGCAAATGTTGGAGATCGAATAGTAACTTGAGTATGCCAGGAAGGCCGTCGGAGTACACCAACAGTACTCGAAGAACCTTCTGTATACGACCTAACCGATCTCATGTCATCCTCTGCGACATCCGATCCTTCATCTGTAAAAACCTCGCTATTGCTTTCGGATGAATTATATGCAGCCTCCTGTTCCCGGGCGTCTGTAGAAGAGGTTGCCAGCTGCAATCCAATACCCAACTGACTCTCGAATCGATTGTGGTCGTCCGGTGGCGCTTCTGGTGGTGGTGGGCTCGTCCATTTCCCACGCTTAGGTGCCATATGTTCGGGAGGAGGGCGAAGGGTCACTGGTGGGACGACTTGGCGAGGGCCAGGTTCAAAAAATTGAGCTGGAGGCGAGAAACGCTCAGCGACTTTGGGTCGCAGTGTTTGATTCCCAACCGTATAGGGGGTTTGAGGGGGAAGGGAGACAGGTTTCGACTGATAAGGGGGTGCAACCACGAGTTCCTCATCCTTCCTTTCTTCGCATAGATCAGCCAAAGCAACTATTGCCCGTTCCGGGCGGGCGGAAAGTATTCGTGAGGCGCGCATGAATTCGCCACGTATCTGAAACACATCAAATTAATGAATAAGAGTATGCAAGGAAATGGTGAAGCTTACAGTATATAGACCATCCTTCGTAACGCAACGAGCAACATTGTACTCCGTTTCGAATGGGTCCTGCGGGACATAAGCCAAGAACGATGGAAAAATAAATAGTATGAAATTGCTTACCTCTATGCAAAGTCTATTTCGTTCTCGAGCATCATTGTACCGACCGCCAGACAGCTAGAATGGAATGTCTAATTAAAACTCGAAACCATGATACGACATTTGGACAAACCTCATTTTGCCACCCTTTGGAGTCTTTTTTGATTAGGCCTGCCCGTATTGACGCCACCCCAGTGTTGTATAAGAAATCACGAGAATAATATCGGAAAAAGTCTATTAATCTGAGGAGATAAGGATCCACGTTAGTATTGAGAAACAAAAGGGTTTGAGATTACTAACAATTCAGCTACAGTATCAACATTCTCAGAATGCCATCGTTGGCGCAGTAGATCGATGTCATCGAAGAACCTGGTAATGGTTTGGGCATTTTGTTATGGAGGCGATGTCACCCAAACATACCATATATTATGTCCGTTCAGATGTGTGTCCTCCTGTATGATCATGAGTTACATTGAAAATTCTGGGATTGACATGAGTTACATACCTTTGATATTGGACGTAGTGGCGGCATTTGTTGTAGATTAGGTAGAACCGGAGGGTTTTTGACGTGAACAAGAAAATAAATTACAAGAAGAACGTAGCCATAAGATGAGAGTGTTCCTTTGTAAGGAGAGTTGATTTTCCTGCATGTTGTTATGATTAGCTAAAGGAGCACTTGTGCTTCAACAGCAACGTACCTTCTCTTACTCCAAACCTTGACTATTCAATCGAGGCAGTGAGGGGTCAGATCAGCGGCCGTTCGCCTTTCCAGCGGTAACAGAAGACCCAACTCACGGAAGAGGACCATCGTCCGAACACGGGTAGGATCGATCATGGCATAGCACATGAGCAATCGAGTGTTCTCCAGTGCGAGTCTATTTTCGAAACCTATATCACACGCAATTCCGAGCGGAAGGCCCGGAGAAGGATCCAGCGATAGCTTCACGATCGGTATACGGGCGTGGGGTAATGGCTTGACGTGAAATTTTGTTTCTGAAATACAATAATAAGCAATCGAAGTCGGATATGGGATATGGGGCGTGGTTGACCTCGTTCTAGAAGGTCGCCTAACATGGTTACGAGATCTGTTGCGGACAGGCGCTCTTCAGAATCGATGAGACAACAGAGATCCATATCTATGGGAAACGACTTGGGATGTGTTGCTTGAGTTGTCAGAGCACTGTATCTCACCTGAATTACGAAGGCTGAAGCCATTCGCAGTGCTCCCAAAAGACAACAAGCGACTCTCTGGTTCGATGGTGCGGATGAGGCGTTCGAGCAGCTTCCTCACATCCTCCTTGACGGCCATCTCTTCTTGCGTTGGTAGGAGCTGAATGACGAAATCGAAGAGACATTGAGAGAGTTCAGCGACGAATCTCTGCTTCGAGGCTTGTCGTCGCTGCATGGGAGGGCTAGCGGTAGAATGGATGTCGCGAAATGGGTGATGGTTTGTCTGGGGACTGAGGGTCTGTGCATAGGCCATTGTTTGTCAATTTGGGATGTTCCAGCCACCACAGGGGGAAGGGTTGAAGAGGATGGACACTAGGGCCAATTGAATCAACCTGTCAAGAGATAAATGGCCCCGTTCACTCCAAATCAAGGCTCGGCTAACTCTCGGCACGCTAGTATCCCCCCACATTTTAGTCTACTTACAGGTACACGGTAAAGTATGTATCCCGTCCTGTCGATCTGCTGTGGGTGGCGGCATGCGCTACGACCGCAGCGCCCACAAAAAACTCTACATACTTTTCTCATTCTCATTGATCACCTACAACGAAAACGCCGAACAATGAAAACCCATGTCGGCGGTGTCAGGGCCGTATTTTGGCATGCTCTGCCCGAATGAATGTGAACACGGTAACTCACATTTACGGAGATCCCCCGAACATGCACATGCCTTGTCCGGACTTACCTGCATCTCGGTTCCTCCAAGGTTCCTCCATTCGAGTCATAGAAACAGATTGGGATCATTGACCCTTGCGGAACCGTTGGCGGTCGACTGGCACCTGCAACATGAACGCTGTCCACTCGGACACGTGTGACAGACACATGTAGATATGTGGAAGGCTTGGGAAATCGGTGTTGTACTCGCCGCTTTCACCAACACTTACTTGTCACACTTAATTCAGAAAGGCTTTGTTCAGGTATCCATCTTATTAGATGAAGGAAGCTTCCAAATGTGATACAAGGGATGAAATTTGAGTCAACTCCCTCATTATCTATCCTTTTACCAATTCCTCCAACTTGAAAGACAGTGCCCAATAATGGCCATAGAGGGATCCAGACCACTGTTAGGCAACCTCACATGATATAGGTATCGTATCCTTGTGACCCATATAAACTCATGTGTAAAAAGCTTGAGATGTTTACTCACATGGATTTGATATCTATTCTTCTCCGATTCTCTTCGCCGTTGCGGCCTAGAGAGATGGAGACGATCAGAGCTCCGTTGTCAGTGCCACCAGGCAGAATTCCTATTGCATCATTGACCTTGAAGAACAACATGTTATCGTAACACCAGGCCTCCGGACTCGATCTGGGCTCGATTGCGCAGGGGCCTACCCGTGGAAGTTAAACTTAGGTTGGACCTCTTAATTTCCGCAGAACAATAAGATATTCCGAACGACTCTAAATTGCCTGAGGCAATTGTACCAAGGGACAGAAGGTAAGTCAGAAATTCGACTTCCACCCATAAATCAGCTAAGAACGTTATGTTACTACCAGCCTCAAGTTGTCATTGATGCCGTGGAACCATTTGTACTCGCGTAACCAACCCCCTGCTCATTACCCACGTCGACTCAGAAAGACGTATCCTAAACCGCGGGAGCACCATCTTTTGGAGCCGTACGCACTCCCGAGCCCCGTTGGCAAAGCAAGTCATAATATCTCATCTCAAATAGCGCGAACTCACCTGGGATATATACGTACTCAACTCTCCTTCTGGGTACTAGTAAATACAGCCCATCTGGGGCGATGCCACCCGGAATGAATGAGGAAGATACCATGACTCGGAGTACGATCGACATCAACTCATGATTTAATTTGGATTCAATCATGTTCGCCTCTTTTTTTCCACCGAGTTCCAAAGTGTATAAGTAATCCGTATATTAAGTATTTACTCCAGCATGGTTTGAATAATCTGCCTTGCTCCCAGGACCTAAGTAATTAAGTCAAAGATCATGTAACGGGCGGTGCTCAGCTCGGGAAGAAAAATAGATATTCCGACTTGTGCGGCCATGAAGCCTCCCGGTGCTGATCCTTCCATACCGGAGAAGCCTTACAATTGACGAATTGATGATATCGTCGAAGGTAAACACAAGTATCCTCGCCCCTTCCGTGATTCCGAGCCAACCAAATCAACAATTCCACACGAGCGCTTATTCAACGAGAAGTGCCTTTATTAAGAAAAAGTATACCGTATTACTAAATGTACAACAACATATGACGGGTTCAACATGATTACAACGCTGCTCGAACGGTCAAATTGAATTAAAGCTCTTGTTTGGTCTTCTCCCCAACCTTCTCCTTCACATCCCCCTTCTTGTCCTCTACCCACTGACCTGCTTTCTCCGACTCCTCCGAGCCCCGCTTCTTTGCCTCCTCCCATTGCTTTCCCCCTTGTGCTTTCGCATGCTCGTACTGCTTTTCCCCAGCCCCCTTCGTGGCATCGTATTGATCCTCGACCTGGACCTTCTTCTTGTTCCAGTCAACGCCGACAACGCTGAGGAGGTCTCCGATCATGTTGTCAGAGAAATAGATTTGTTTCATCTTATTGACGACCGAACCCGTGTAGTTCTGGGTCTGGACCCATCGGATACGGATTTCCTCTACGCAAAAACATCAGAACGATGTAGATAATAACGACATTGTGGATAAGGGTTTACTCACGTAAAAGCCCAGGTCGATCCCCCGGAAGATGTGCCTCGCTAACCCCGTGCTCTCGAAGATAGGCACGGAGACGAGCGTCGGGCCACACCAAGTATTCAGCCACCTTGGCCTTCTGATCTGTATACCTAGAGGGAAGAAATGCAAAACGCTTTAAACCAACGCCCTCATTCAGATAGATTCAAGAAACAACTCACTTTTCGTCTGCCAACTTGATCAATTGGTCGCGCTTGTACTGCGCATCAGAGCGCATATACCCGTTCTCGATGAGCCAAGTGCGAATCTGGTTGTCAGACCAAGCAGACCAGAACGTGTCCTTAGCCGAGAGATAGTTATCCCTACAAAAAGGAGGATATTCGCCCATGAGCATGACAGGGCACAATTGAATGAATATAACGTACGCGACCAGCCTGAGCATCTTGTCGCGGGAGGCCTGGGCGTCACTCTTCATGATGCCGTGGTCTACGAGCCATTTCTTGAGTTGCGAATCGGACCAAGACGAGTAAGCAGTATCGGAGACCGAGTAGTAATACTGGTGCATGAGCTTTACAAGTGCCTCACGCTTTTTCTCGGAATCGGATTTAACGATATTATGTGAGACAAGCCAGTGGTGCTGAAACACAAAGTTTAACAGTGTTGACGAGCGATAATGAAAAGGAGGTGAACATACGATGTAAGAATCACTCCAGGCCTCCCAGACGGGGTCAGCAATCTTACCCCAGGCATCATGCATCATTTGTAACAATTCATTCTTTTGTTTCTGTGCCTTGGTCTTCAAGATCCCCTTCTCCTCGAGGTACGACCGGAGCTGATTATCGGTCCAGGTCGAGTAAACGTAGTCTTTCGAATCATCGAAGCTCCGAGCAACGTCCGTTGTTGCTTGGGCAGCAGCAGCGGAAGCTTGTGACACCATGCTCGCAGCGCTCTTGCTCATCTGATACTGAGTGTCGCCATAAATCGCAGTGCTCGCCGCCGCACCGGCTACAGAGGAATACGACGCCGCAGCACTATTATACGCGCGATACTTTTGCTTCGCCAGGAGCAACAGATGGTCGCGCGGGCCATGGGGTTGAGCGACACCGTACTCGAGAAGGAACGACCTCAGCCTGGAGTCATCCCATGTTTCAAAAGCCGAGTCGCGGAGCTCAGAGAACGATTTCTGGGCTGAAGCGTATTGATCGTACGTCCACGCCGATGCGGTATTCCAGTTTTCCTCGACGAGTTTCTTAAGTTCGGGTTGTGTTGCGCGTTCGGGTACAGGGACGTTGTGGACATGCAGCCAAGCGCGGAGCTCGACGGCGTCCCACTTTGCGTAGGCCGGTTTCTCTGTGGTTGAGCCGCCGAACCAGGAAGCCTGAGCAGCGAGGGTGAAGGTGGCGGCGACTAGGAACAATGAAGGGCGCATAGTTTTGTAATAGTGGGAGACAGGGCGTGCGATGAGTTCTTATACATGTCTCTGACGCGAGTGCAGATGACGTCACGGCGTAGTTGATGACGCCAGCTCCATCGGAGCATCACAAATTGCCCAGTTAAAAATCCAATCCCAAAATTGTAGAAGCTCTCACAAATTAGAGGATAACACAAAGGCAATGTATTTTTTTGGGTTTTTTCGAGTCTTTTTTCTGATTCTACCTATTTTTCGGAACCCATTCACTCAAATCACATGTGGTTCTTTCCCAGCCTGACTCGCCGTCGTGGCACGAACAAGATCGCTTCAAGGTTGTCGTTAGAACAGGGCCAATGAACATTTCCCAAGAGAAAATACGCACTCGAAGGCATTGGCGATACAGGTCTTGATATCCTTGTAGCTAACAACAAGACAGCTCTGCTCATCCCGTGCGACAAGCATAAGCTTTTCGTCTGTCCCAGCATCGAGCTATAAAACCAAACCCAAACGTCACCAAAACCATTCCAGAAACAGGACCACGGTGAAAAAAAACACACCTTGTTGAGACAGGTTAGCACATGGCTCAGGTCCAATACCGGATTCCCACGCTCGTCAACCTGGTGGAACACATAGTCGCGGAACAACTTGATGATATACCTATCGCCTGTCTCCGACCAGCGAGCATCTCGAGCAAACTCGGGGCGCTCGTTGATGAAGCCAAACTTGCACATGAGCCGGAAGAGACGGGCGTTCTCGAGTTCGCCGAGGAGTTCAGTTTCGAGGACATCGGTGGCCCTGTCCAAGAATCAGACAGAATAATGAAGATGATGAAGGAGGACATACATGAGAGCTTCATCGTGCTCTTGAAGAATCCTTGGACGCACCATATCCAAAACCTGTTCGATCGTCTACCAGAACCACATCATGAGAACGCCTCGTCCACACCATATCGATCGCCACACACCTTCGGCACCTTGCTACACAAATACAATGCAAGAGCCTGAACGTCGACACTATACACCTTCTTCATCATCTCCAAGCTCTTCGGCATATTCGACTGGTTGGACGCCGACACG
>Ga0307513_10008977_pt1 | contig 12681 bp, 15 predicted proteins | sample 15_EM_MG_FD_202174 | JGI IMG/M metagenome (GOLD analysis project Ga0307513, IMG submission 202174) | Populus trichocarpa ectomycorrhiza microbial communities from riparian zone in the Pacific Northwest, United States - 15_EM | ecosystem: Host-associated > Plants > Roots > Unclassified | place... | reverse complement strand
TCCCTTCATGCGCTCCGCCGCCATCGAATTCGCCCGGCGTAACATCACCATCAACGCGGTCCTGCCCGGCAACATCATGACCGGGAGCCTCGACTCCATCGGCGAAGACTATCTCCATCGCACGGACAAGCCATCCCCATCGGCAGACTCGGCGAACCGAATGATATTGCATACGCGATGTTGTTCCTCGTTTCCGACGGAGCGAAGTATATTACCGGACAGACACTCTTCGTGGACGGTGGGCAGACTTTGCCCGAATCGGTTTCAGCCGTGTGATTATTTACATCGGCCCGAGCATGGCCGGTGGTTATGAGGGTATTGAACTATGAAGCTACTGATTGCGGTGGATTCGGCGATTTCGACCGAGGTACTCGTCGGCGCGGTGGGGGTGCGCCCGTGGCCTGACGGTACGACGGCGCATGTGCTTTCGGTCGTCGCGGACGCGGACGTTCCCAAAGAGGTGTGGCGCGAAGAAGGCTACGGGAAGCGCGCCGTGCGGCGGGAGATGGAGATGAGGGGCGAGCAGATAACCCCCATCGCCGTCGAGCGCCTGAGCGGGATCGGCATCCCGACGGAGGTGGTGGTGACGAGGGGCGACCCCCGACATCTCATTACGTTTTTCGCGCGGAAGTGGTCTTCGGACCTGATCTTAGTCCGCGCTCACGTCCGCAAGGACTTGGCGCACTGGATGCTGGGCAGCGTCGCCAGAGCGGTGGTGACGACCGCGCCTTGCACCGTTCAGATCGTGCGTGACGTAAGGGAAGACCGCGCGCCCACTCTGGACAGCGGTAGGAGGGTGCTGCTCGCCACCGACGGTTCGGAGACTTCAGCGGCGGCGGCCCACTCCCTCGCCAGACGACCCTGGCCCGAAGGGAGCGAGTTCAGGGTCGTGAGCGTTGAAGAGCCGTGGGCGATCAAACCCTCCGGAGTAAGACACGGCGAACAGGCGCAAGAGGCGGTCAGCAACGCCGAACAGGTACTGACTACCGCGGGGTTGAAAGCAACCGGGGCGGTACTCTCCGGTAACGCGAAAGAGGTCATTTTAGAGGAGGCGCAAAAATGGGCCGCCGACCTCATCGTCGTCGGCTCACACGGGCGACGCGGTTTCAAGCGATTCCTGCTGGGGAGCGTCTCCGAGGCGGTCGCGATGAACGCGCATTGCTCGGTAGTGGTTGTGCGCGGTCCCGCGCGGCCTTCGAGGAAAGCCCGGTCATAACAGGAATCTCCAGCAAGGAACAACAATGTCATCTCAACAATCATTCGCCAACATTCCTGCATGGCAGACTTGTGCCGCGATAGACGATCCGGCGCGTGCCATCCCCGCCATCGAATTCCGTCACGTCAAATTTTCCTATGGGGAGCGTTGGATCCTCGACGATCTCAGCTTCGAGGTTATGCGTGGAGAAACCCTGCTCGTTCTCAGCGGCTCCGGCGGAGGCAAATCAACCATCCTCAAACTCGCGATGGGTCTTATTAAACCAAACGCCGGACAGATTCTCATCGAAGGCGAAGACATCACGAATTACGACGAAGGCGCGCTTAATCGCGTCCGCCAGAAGATCGGGATGCAGTTTCAGAATGGCGCTCTTTTCGATTCACTCACGGTGTATGAGAACGTCGCCTTCCGCTGTCATGAGAATAATGTGCCGGAAGAGAAGGTCGAGCAGGAAGTGCGCCGACTCCTCAGCTTCGTCAATTTAGAAGACGCGATTGAGATGATGCCGGCGGAATTATCTGGTGGGATGCGCATCCGAGTCGGCATCGCGCGCGCCCTCGCGGGCAAACCTCAGATCGTCTTGTTGGACGAACCGACCGCCGGACTCGATCCGCCGACCGCCCGCTCGATCTGTGAACTCGGCATCAAGATGCGGGATTTGAGAGACGTTTCATCCATCTTCGTCACGCACGGATTGGAGAACGTGCGCTTTCTCACCTCGACTTACACCTGCGTCGACGACAAAGGAGAGGCGGTTTTCATGAAAGAAGAAGATCGATTGTGCTTGATTAACACGAAGATCATGATGCTGCGTGACGGTCGCGTCATCTTCTACGGCGTGGATGAAGAGCTACTCAAATTAGAAGACCCGTACATCCGAAACTTTTTGCTCGAAGAGTAAAGCTGAGTTGCACTACCGGAACGTTGGCTTCGGGGAAGACGTGACAGAGGACCGACCAAGTCCCGTGATCGAGTCCCCACTGTTTGTCTAAGTGGACCGACACTGGCGCGAGTAGACTCTGAACGCGACTTGCAAGTTCAGGGTTGCCTGACGCACGATACTTGACCTCGTACAGCTTTCGCGGGAAGCCGCCGAAGTCGTGAATCGTCCGCGGGGCGAGCATCGCTGTTACCCGGGTGGCCGGAAGATACCAATGGGCGGACACCGAGAGCACAGCGCGAGGGCGCGGGATTTCTTTTCCGAGAGTGGCCCAGCGGTCAGTCCAAGCGTTCCCGGATAGAGCATTCATCGGATTGCCGTGCCCGAAGAAAATAGCCGGCATTCGGTCTGTTAAATTCATAGTCCCTTATCCCTTTAAACTTGAGCGCCCCGGCACTGAATCGCTCAGGGAAGCCCACCACACAGGGCGATCATGCGCTGACCAAGAGCAAGGTCGCATGCACCTTGCGCCGCCGGGTGCGTCCGTTCAATAGACGACCTTGCCGGTGTTCTGCGGGTAGGCCGTCCTGCGGTCATCCAGTTGACCTCGCCGGGGCGAACAGTGCCGAAACCATCGCGGTGCAGCAGTTCGCCTGCGATAGAGGTATGTTACCGTGGCGAGCCATATGTTCGGGTGTGGTGCCACGTCCAGCCCTATCAGGTTGCTTTCGCGCTGCGTCTGAGTTCATCCGTTGCTCCAATCGGTAGCGAGGATCATGGCGTTCGTTTTCTTTACCTTGCTACAACACAAATGCACACACCTTAGAGCCTTCTCACCTTGTCCTGCTGGTCGTCCGCGCTGTCCGCTCCCGCCTTCGACCGCTGCGGCAGGTTAGCGACGGGAAGATGCCAGCCGCGCCGTATGGCAATGAGGCGAATCCCGAAGCAGAGGACTGCGCCGGCGATTGCCATCGCAGTCGGCGGGAGATTCAGCACGTGACCTGCTACTACTACGACCGCTCCGGCGAGCGCGGCGACGGCATACAATTCGGAGCGCAGCACGGTGGGGACTTGAGCGATAAGTATGTCGCGCAGCATTCCGCCGCCGATCCCGGTTAGCATACCGAGCAGCGCGGCCATCACCGGGTTGAGACCGTAGCCGAGAGCCTTTTGCGTGCCGGCAACGGCGAAGACAGCCAAGCCGGCGCCATCGAAAATCAGCACGAGGTTGCGTAGTTTGTGCAGCCGCTCACTACGGGGAAACCAGAAGAATACTACCAACCCGGCGAGGAGAGAGACTCCGAGGTAGCGCCAGTCGCTGATTGCCGACGGCGGGACCGCGCCGATCAGCAGGTCACGCATGATGCCACCGGCGCTGGCTGCCGCGAATGACAGCACGAGCACTCCGAACAGATCGAGACGTTCCTTAACACCGGCCACCCCGCCGCTCAGAGCAAACACGAACGTGCCGATCAGGTCGAGCACCAGAAGCGTGCCCGCCGCATACGCCTTGAACTCTGCTAAGGCGTTCAAGGCTTCTACATTTCCCGGAAGTTGAATCAATACGAGCGCGCTCCACTGAAGGAATCAATGACGAGAATCTCACTTCGCCAGATAAGTCAATGCCGCAACCACGAGGGCTTGAGTGCCGGTGGACAGCGTCGGTTCAATGACCGGCGCAAAGAATTCCGAATGATTGACCGGGATGTCCTGTTCCAGCCGACCCACCTTGCGCGCACGCTCGTACTTTTCCGGGTCCGTACAGCCGACACCCCAATAGGTGTAAGGCGTCCCGAAGGCGTCGGGGATGCCGCTGAAATCCTCGCTGGCAGTCTGCCGTCCGAGGTCGAATATTGCTCCTGCTCCGAAATAATCCTTGAATGCGTGGGTGATTCTTTCCGTGACCTCCGAGTCATTGTCGGTAAGCGGATACTGATCGTAATACTCGAACTCAGGCGAGTGCGGTGAACCGGATGCCTCGCACTCGGCTCTGACCATACGCTCGATGCCGTCGATGATGCGCCGGCGCACGTCCATGTCGTAAGTCCGCAGGTTGACCAGCAGCACCGCGCGGTCAGGAATGATATTGCTCTTGGAGCCGGCCACACTGCTGCCCACAGTCAGCACCGCGAACTCGCCGGGCTTCGTCTCCCGCGACACAATCGTCTGAAGTCGGACGACGACCATTGCGGCCAGCACCACCGTGTCCACGCTGTTATGTGGCATCGAGCCATGCGACCCCTTGCCGTGCAGTATGATGCGAATGCTATCCCCGGCGGAAAGTACAGGCCCCGCCTGAGTGCCGATCTTTCCCGCCGGGTAGGCCAGCACGTGCTGCGCGAACGCGACATCCGGTTTCGGAATCCGCTCGCGCAAGCCGTCAGCCACCATCGCCTTTGCGCCGCCCGCGACCTCTTCCGCGGGTTGGAACAACGCAATGAAGGTTCCGCTCCAGGACCCACGAGCTTTAGCCAGCAGTTCCGCCGCGCCCAACAGACAGGTCACATGCGCATCATGGCCGCAGGCGTGCGCGACGCTGACCGTTTCGCCGGCATCATCAGTTGCGGTGAGGGTCGAAGCATAAGGCAGACCGGTGTTCTCCCGCACGGGGAGCGCGTCCATGTCGGCCCGTGCGAGCACGGTCTGGCCTTCGCCGTTTCGGAGGACGCCGACGACGCCGGTGCGACCGATCCCTTCGATGACTTCGTAACCGGCTTCCTTGAGTTTCGACGCCGCGAGCGCGGCTGTGTTGGTTTCCTGAAAACTCAGCTCAGGATGCGCATGGAAGTCCTTGTAAACACGCTCCTGCCATGCTGAGATTGCCCGCAGATCAGCAAGAACTTCGTCGATTGAAGACATCAGAGGACTCTCCTTCAGACTCGATGTATCAACGCTATGCGCCATCCGGTATCAGCACGGCGCGACCCGTGATTTGCCCGGCCTTAAGTTTGTCATAGACTTCGACGGCCTGCTCTAACGGAAACTCGGTTGTCTCCGCATGGATTCGCCCGTCGCGCGCCATCGCAATCACCTCCATCAATTCGACACGCGATCCCCAATACGGAATGCTCATCAACGTGCCGTAAGGCGTGCTGCCATGATGAAAGTCGTGATGTCCGCCGCCCAAGCCGACGATTGTCCACACCGAGTTGCGCCCCAAAAGTTTCGCGCCCAAATCAATCGTCGGTTGCACGCCGACGCAATCGAGCACCAGACCTGCGCCGCGCGTCCCCGTGATTTTCAGTATCCGCTCGGCGGCTTCATCGGCGTTGCGATTGTTAACGACTTCGTCCGCGCCGAGCGACTTCGCTTGCTCCAACTTTTTTTCATCCACATCGGCGGCGATGATGCGCACGGGCGCGAGCACTCTCAGCAGTTGAATCGCCATGTGTCCGAGTCCGCCGACGCCCATCAGGACGACCGTGCTTTCGGCGTTGAGTTGCGGCAAGGCGCGCTTGATGGCGTGATACGGAGTCAGCGCGGCGTCGCTCAAGGGCGCGGCTTTCGCCGGACTCAAATCGCCGAGCGGCACTAACAAACGGGTGGAGGGGACGAGCATGTATTCAGCCATCCCGCCGTCGAAACCGAGTCCGCCGCCGAAGCCGCCGAGGTCAGCCCAGTTCTCGCAGTAGTTCTCCAACGAGAGTTGGCAAGCATGGCAGCGACCACAGCCCCACGGACCGTAAACCGCAACCGCGTCGCCTTCCTTATAACCCGTAACGCCTTCTCCGAGTTGCTCAATCCATCCGGCGTTCTCATGACCGAGCGTGAATGGAGGCGTGAAGCCCAAATCTTCCTCCATCACGTGCAGATCCGAATGGCACACGCCCGCGCCGCCGATCTTTATCAAGACCTGTCCGGGGCCGGGCGACGGCTTAGGCACATCCGCGATCTGAGCGGAGCTGCCGACGCCGACAAATCTTACTGCTTGCATGTCCTACCTCCTTACATCTGTCGAACAAATCAAAATACAGATGCCACAGTGGTGTGCTGGGAAGGATGACGTTGAACATCATCCTCCACTTTGACTAGCCCTACGTACGACTTAAGAAGCCTTCCGCATATTATTGTCTATGGGCAGCATCTGACCAGATATTGATTTACCGGCGTCCGAAGCCAGAAAGGCGGCGAGCGCGGCGATGTCGCGCGGGTCAACCAGTCTTTTAATTGATTGGGCGGAAGCTGACCGAGCATCGCCGTTTGCACTGTCGCCATCAGTTCGCTCGCCTCGAGGCCGAAGACCGTGATTCCGAGACTACCTCCCTACGATGTCGCTTGCTGAGGCTCGTACCGTCAGCAGCTAAGGCAGGAGCTATCGACGCGAGAAGATTTCCAATGACAGTTCTTTCTGCTTCTCTTAAGGCTGCCCGATGCGCCGCGTCCAGTCCGCGAGATTCTGTAGTAGTTGGCGGATGAAGTCTTTCGTCGCGTCATCCGTCAGCTTGCCCTCCGCGTCGAACCGCTCGGAGGCGTTGCCGATCATCACCTCCGGTTGGTTGATGGGGAACATGTTGAGGAAGACCATCATCTGGCGCAGGTGATATTGCGCCCGCGCTGTGGCGATTGAGCCGACCGAAGCCCCCATGATCGCCGCCGGTTTTCCGTCCCACGCGCTGTCGCCGTAAGGACGCGATGCCCAGTCAATCGCGTTCTTCAACACGCCCGGAATCGAGTAGTTGTATTCCGGCGTCACAATGAGAATGGCGTCCGCCTCGCGTATCCGCTTCTTCAACTCCGTGACTTTAGCGGGCGGATTCTGCTCCTCGTCCTGATTGAAGCCGGGGATGCCATCAAGCTCGAATGTTTCGACGGTCACACCTTCGGGCACGAGTTCGGTTGCGGCGCGCAAGGCGGCGCGGTTGTAGGATTCGCGCCGGAGGCTGCCGGCGATGCCGAGAATGCGAACGGGTTTGCTCATGTTGTGCTCTCCTTCGGTTTCGAGTAGATTCAGATTGCTTGTCGGGCGGTCAGGATTACGGTTCTAATGCCTCCGCCGCCCATTGTCCGTAGAAGTTGATGAAGTGTCCGTTGTGAGACTTCAGAATCTCGCGTACTCTCTCACGCGCTTGCGTTTCCTTCGCCACAACTCCGATGCCGTAGTGACCAGCCTTCAACTCCTGCTCGATCTGCCTGACAATTCTGGGGGCGTCGTAGTAATCCTGTGGTTGCTGTGTTGAGCGAATGATATGAACCAACACTTCGCGCCCCTCACCGGTCACGTCAATCCGTTGCTCGCCTTCTTCATCCGTCAGGAGTTCTACCTCTTCCGCCGTAAAACCTGCCGCCCTTAAATCACGGAGCGCAAGCAGGGCGTCACCCGCGTCATCTATAATTCCGATGACCTTGTTGGTTGGGCTAAAGATAAACTTAGAGTTTGCTCCTCTGCCACTTGGTGTCTGTTCCATAAGCCTCCTTCTAAAGCTGCTCGTCAGCAGCACCCTAGCTGTGCCCCGCGCAGCTTCGCGTCCGGTTCATGTCCGCCGATAGCTTGCGCCTGCGGCTTGCCTGGTGATGATGCTCTTTCTCGTAAGCGAGAGCCTCAGCTTTGTTCTTGTGCACCGTGCCCTGCGGATGCTCCGGTGGCGAGTAGACTGTGTGGAGCTTCAAGGACTCTTGCTGCGAACTGTTGATGATATTGTTGTGCTCGGTTCCGGCAGGGATGACGACCGCCGAGCCAACCTCCAAATTGTGTTTCTCTCCGTTGAGGATGGCCTTTCCCTTTCCGGCCTCGACCCGAATGAACTGGTCAATATCGTCATGGGTTCCCAAGCCGGTGTCCTCACCGGGCGCGAGCGACATGACGACGAGCTGAATGTGTGGTCCTGTGAACAGGGCTTCACGAAAGAAGTCGTTTTCCAGTGACCTCTTCTCGATGTTAATCATATATCCCGCCATCTGTTTTGCCTCATTAACATTCGTTACAAAGAAACCTAGTCGCGCGCAGTCAGGCCGGATGAACTTCAGTTGCTCTAACGCACGATTTCTACCGTGCATGTCGCATTCGTCACCAGCCCTGTTGAAACACTGCCTAAGCCTAATCTCTCGTCAGGGCGGTCCAATCCGCGGGAGCCGACGAAGATGGAATCGGCATTCCACTTGCGCGCCTCTTCGATCAGGATGCGTTGAGCTTCACCTTTCTCGATTGCGACCGAGACGCGCAAGCCGATGGCGCGCAACTCGTCTGCCGCCCATTCGGCCATCTGCAATGCTTTCCCCGCCGCTTCTTCGTTGTTGCTCCTGATCATATCCTCCGCTGTCGGAAGAATGTGTGCGATTCTTCTCGGCGAAGCGCTGTCATCGACGGCGACTATCCTCACCTCAGTTCCCGCAGGCCACACGCGCCTGCCCACCAAGCGGACTGCGCGCTCTGAGCCGGGTGAACCATCCACACCGATCATTATCCGCAATGACTTGTCATCACTCTTTTCGACCGCGCGACGCGCGACTCGCACAGACGAGCGGGACTCGGTGGCGAGCTTTTTCGAGATGCTGCCGAGAAAGAAACGACCCAGCGCCGAGCGCCCCTGCGGGCCAACCACAACCAGGTCAGGCTTCCACTCGTCCGCCCTCTGTACCAATTCTTGAGACGGTGTGCCCGCGATACCTTCGGTGCGTACTTCCCAATCCGGGAAATCCGACCGGACACGATCACCTGCTTTAGCTGCAAACTCTTTCGCCTCTTCGAGCGCCCGCGCTTCCTGCTCGCGGACCAGCGCGATGGCCGAGGTCACCCTGCGCGAAGTCAGCGCGGTCCCGGCGATGTCGGCAATCGACGGGGAGGGGTTCACCAAGCCGTCGCTTACAGAAACGATCAAGGCTTCCGCCTCGCGCGGCAACCCGGCGCGCCGCAAGTCGTCAAGCGCGGCGTCAGCGTAAGCGGAGCCGTCATATGCGATCAGCACTTTCACTCGTTCGTTCATCTTGATTCCTCCATTTCCCCATTACCTGATCAATAGGTGATTTCAGCTTAACGGATGTCAGGCTGGCAAAGAACCGTAATACCACCCTTATCTTTAGGTATTTTCACGTGCTCTACTTCCAATCGCAGTTTCACTTGCGACGCGCGAGGGCGCGCCGTCAGTCATCAAGCACTGCAACTGCGTGACTTTCATAACGCCGGGCGCAATCGCATCAACCAACCCTCAAACGCGGCGTTAATTCCGCAAGAAGGTGCGCTTATTCGGCGCATAGCCCTCTCGATCCTGCTGGAAAAGGATTTAGCACACTACCTGAATCCGCCTCTGCCGTCTTTTCTCTTCCTGACTTTTATTTTCTAATCTTGACTCTTTCTGCGTGTGAGCATGGACGAACGGACACGGCAGGCGAGCTTCAGGCTCAGGCGAGGTTGAGGGCTATCGAAGGTTAGTCGGGTGACATATAACCTAAACGTCGGGTCGGGCGACATGGCCTCGTCTGAAGTGTTAAGATAAGTTTAGTATTTTATCAGCGACTGTTCTTTAAGAATCACCTTACGACACTGGGACGTGCCTTCAACAAGCATCTTTTCTTGCCGACAGCTTGTGTTCATGACACGCGCAGCAGCATAAGGAGATGCGACATGACTACAACGGCAACACCACCCTCGCGGAATAAGATTCTCTCCGCCCTCCCGGCTAATGAGTACAGACGCCTGCTCCCATTGTTAACTCCCGTCTCACTGCCTATGGGGCAAACCCCTTACGACATAGGTGAGCGCATCGAGTGCGTTTACTTCGTTAACTCTGCCATCGTCTCGCTCGTCACTCATCTGAAGAGCGGGGACAGCGTCGAAGTCGGCGTGGCGGGCAACGAGGGGATGGTCGGACTCTCCGTAGCTCTCGGCGACAACGTGGCGCAGAATCACGCCGTCATGCAGAGCGCGGACGGGGCGTCGCGGATGAAAGCGACCATGCGCACAAAAGAGATGAAGCGCGGCGGTCAGTTGCAAGGGCTACTGCTGCGCTATTCGCTAACCCTGCTCCGGCAGGTTTCACAGACGGCGGCTTGTAATCGCAACCACTCCCCCGGCGAGCGACTCGCGCGTCGGCTCGGCTTTGAACTTCTGAAGCGATAGGGGCGAGTTTGATGCGAGGGATGACGGGCGAAAGTACAGGCGAGAAACTGCGGCGCTACCTCATCGCGGTCTGGTCTGTGGCGGCGGTGTTCGTGCTGACGATGCTCGCCACGCGCTACGTCGAGATGGATGTCTCAGCGGTGTACCTTGCCGCCGTCATGTTCAGCGCGTGGCGCGGCGGGTTGGGAGCCGGACTGCTCGCCACCGCTCTCTCCGCCATCCTCGGCGCTTTCTTCTTTTTTCCGCCGGCGTACTCCTTCAAAGTTGAAGGGGAGGACTTGCTCGAACTCGGGGTCTTCACACTGGCGGCGCTCATCATCAGTTCTCTGAGCGCGGCGCGCGAGAGGGCGCTCGCGCTCGAACAGCAGGCCCGGCGCGAGGCCGAGGCCGCCAACGCCGTCAAGGACGAATTCCTCGCCGCCGTCTCTCACGAACTGCGCACGCCGCTGACGACGATCAAGACCTTGACGCGCGTGCTCTTGAAGAAGAACCCGACCGAAGAGGAGCGGCGCGAGTACCTCGAAGACATCGCCTCGGAGTGCGACCGGCAGATCGATCTCGTGTACAACTTGCTCGATCTATCGCGCGTGAAAGTGGGCGGACTTGAGATCAGGTTGGGGCAGGTTGACGTGGTCGAGACGTTGCGGGCTTGTGAGAAGATCGAGCGCGCCGCAGCAGCCGAGCGCAATCAGGAACTCGTCGTCGAATCAACCTCTGACTTGCCGCCCGTTCGCGCCGACCAGAGCGCTCTTCGCCGCGCTCTCTGCGCCGTTATCGAGAACTCGGTCAAGTACACGCCCGACGGCGGACGTATAACCTTGCGCGCCAGCCGCGACGAAGGCGGCGGGCAAGTTGCGTTTGAAGTTGAAGACACGGGCGTTGGGATACGCGCCGAAGACTTGCCGCGCATCTTCGACCGCTTCTATCGCGGTCGCGTTGTGGCGGACGACGGTGCGGGAAATCTCGACGAACAGGAAGTGCCCGGCATCGGTCTGGGTCTTCATCTCGCGCGCGTGCTCGTCGAAGGGATGGGCGGCTCGATTGAGGCGAGCAGCCGTGTCGGGCGCGGCAGCACTTTTACTTTGCGGCTCCCGGTGTGGCGGGATGAAGCTGACGCTGACGAGAGCGAATTGGTGACAAGCTCTATCATCACACCTCCGGAGAATTCAGTGAGCGGCGCGGTAAAGCGAGAGGGGCTGCAACATGGCTAAACGTTTACTGGTCGTGGACGACGAAGCGAAACTGTTGCGCGCCGTCGCCGTCACCCTGCGCGCAGAAGGCTACGAAGTGACGACCGCGCGCAGCGGCGCGGAGGCGCTCGTCTCGATCAACGCGAGCGTGCCGGACTTGATCATCAGCGACATCCGAATGCCCGGCATGGACGGCTATCAACTCGCACGGGCTTTGCGCGCGAACCCGCGCACCTCACTCATTCCCATCATCTTCCTCACCGCGAAAGGCGAGCGGAAAGATCGCATCGCGGGCATCCGCACCGGCGTTGATGCGTACATCACGAAGCCGTTCGACCCGGAGGAGTTGATCGCCGTCATCTCTAACATCCTTAACCGCGTCGAGCGCACCGGGGCCGAACTCGCGCGTCTGGTGAGCACGGCGACGGGCGAAGAAAGTTCCCCCACTCAATACGCGCCCGATGAAGATTTTACCGAATCGGAAAACCGCGTCGCGCGCCTTGTCGCCGATGGGTTGAGCAACAAAGAGATCGCAGCCGCACTCGGGTCGAGCGTCCGCACCATCGAAGGGCACATCAGCAACATCCTCTCTAAAAAGGGTTGGAGCAACCGCGTCGAGATCGCGCGCCACATGTTCGGGCGCGGCGCGTCCGACTGATCCGCTGCGGCTGATAGCGCGGCTTTGCCCTCACTCTTCTGCTTCTACACCTCATCATCTCCTCTCGTTTTTACTGGCTACTCCACACATGAATTCAATGCTGACAGGCGCGACCTGGCTCGTCGTCTGTGAAACTGTGCTTGAAAGTAGAGCAGGTGAAAACACCTGGACGATTCAAGTGAAGTCACGGTTTTTCGCCTACCGCTCATCCTTTATGCTGGACATGCTTAATTCAGTTAAGGGAGGTCGGTCAAATAATTGATGGGATTGAATTGGCGAGAGATTCTGCGGAACTGGTCACAGCAATGCCCACAATGCGGCAAGAAGTGGCTCGTCATGGGAGCGCGCGAGGGCGACCAACACATTTGTAAATCTTGCGGAGAGCATTTCCGCATTCAGCGCCAGCGTTTGAAGAGGCATGACGCACGCGAGCGCGGGAGAAGTTCGGGCACGGCGCTCGCGAAGGAGACAACAAATTGAGTCTAAGAATTAAAACAACGGCGAAAGGCAAAGGGCGGCGTAGCAAGTTCGTCTTGGTATTCAGCGCGGTGGCACTCGTCTCCGCCCTGCTTTACTGGGAATATGTCGCGCTGCTCTACGTCATCTCAACGCTGGCAATGTGCGGGCTGCTACTCGTCGTCGCGTTCTCGGACTTGGAAAGTAGGGATAGGGAGTTGAGTGCGT
>Ga0307513_10008976_pt1 | contig 12684 bp, 4 predicted proteins | sample 15_EM_MG_FD_202174 | JGI IMG/M metagenome (GOLD analysis project Ga0307513, IMG submission 202174) | Populus trichocarpa ectomycorrhiza microbial communities from riparian zone in the Pacific Northwest, United States - 15_EM | ecosystem: Host-associated > Plants > Roots > Unclassified | place... | reverse complement strand
CATTTACTATAGTTTAAGAGGTTAAAAATGACTCCACATTGACCCCAAAAAAAAAAAAAACAATCCAGATTCCTTTATAAATAAGACATATTAAAGGATTCTTAATTTTGTAGAAAATAACTTCAGAATAATAAGAATGTGTTTTTTTTTCAATTAATTTTTTTTAATTTTATCATTAAATATTTTTAATATTTGGTTGATTATGAATTGAAATTTATCATTTATTTCGACTTGTTTTCTTTGAACTTATTCTAGTTTCATGACCAGAGTTAGTTTTACAAGTTAATCTGAGTAGCCTTTGATTATTTTATGGTTTAATGACTCAGGTCAATCTAATATATTGCCATCTCAATATTTTTAAAAAAAATATCTTGAATTTAATTGTTTTGAGTCAAACTGTATTTTTACTAGTCGCTCATGTTATCTTTGGATCCATCAAGTTGATCAAGTTATAATGGATGAACTCTTATAATGGTTATTCCCAAACTAAAACAAAACACTAACTTGAATAACCATGCTCTACACAAATCTCGCCAGGTAATGAACATACCTTTTGTTGATAGGACCAAATTAAACTTGCTTAAAGAATGACTAAATTGCATGTTGTTTGATGAGAAGAAAAAATGGCTCCAGTTGGATTCCACAAGAGATTAAAAATGACTCCTCATTGACTCCAAAAAAATCAATGCGATCCCTAATTAATTTATACATGGGACATATTGAAGGATTCGTAATAATATCCTTGAGATTCTCCGGGCCAACTCCCCGCCGGGACACATTGAATAATATACTTGAGAATGACTCCACAGTTCACATTGACTCCTGAAAAGATCATTGCCCTTAGAGCACGGGACTTGTTAAAGATTTCTTTTATAAATCGCTTGAAAAAGACTCCGATGTCCATGCCATGAAAGCGAAGAAAAGGTTAGTCTAGAGACAAGGCCATCTAATTAATCAGGAAACATTTACTATCTTTTATGGGATTAAAAATGATCAAAAGAAGGATTCACTATATCGATCCACTTTTTTTTTTTTTTTTATTCACGTTACAGTGTAATGATTATGCTATTATTCTAGTATATATATAAAAAAAAGACTATGCTATTATTCTCATAAAAAAAACAGGGATATTTGAATTTTTTAACTTAAATTTTGTGTGTGTCTCTATATATATATATATATATATATATATATATAGAGAGAGAGAGAGAGAGAGAGAGAGATTCCCTCAATATAGAGTGATTATATATAAGGATTCCTAAAAAAATAGGAAAAAAAATTATTTAGAACAATTAATATTTTATTTTCTAAACAAAATAAAAAAATAAACACCATAAACAAAAATACTTTTCTAAATTAAATAAAAATAAGAATAACTAAAAAATAAATAATTTCCCCCAACAATCCTTCATGTACCAAGCTCTTAGAGAGAACTTTTCCTCGAATTCTTCCAAGGAATTAAAGGATAAACATTGAAAACGTCAAAAGTCTTCAAATCCTGTGCGAACCCTTTGTTGAAAGAAGAGCTATTTAAATGTTAATTTGTCTCTAGGTACTGGAGTGCACCGCCATGAAAAGTTGTGGGAGTGCCTTTGCGCTTCATGGACTCAGATAAAATATGCCAAGAATCAGTCCCACTCTCCACTGCCAAATCATTCTTTATTGATGATGTTTGGACTCTGCGGAAGAAGACATCAACTTCAAGAATCTAAATTATATTTCTATCGCAAAACCATATATCAAATCGATGTATGAACAAGTGAATTCTGCCTTTTGCACATATATATAACAATCGCATCATCAGTATGAACAAAAAGTCGCATTATCTTCTCTCTTTTTTTTTTCCAAATCTTTGACACGCGGGGAAAATAAAAGTACACTTTCCTCTCTTTTCTTCTTCTTTTTATTTCTTTATTTTTTATTGAAATATTTTTTTTTTTGGATTCGAGGAAACCCCACCCTCCGGAAAGCGCACTTTGTGGGTCCAGGTGAGTGAGTAAAACCCCGGCTGTCCCAGGCTCTTACAAGAGGTGCACGTCCTGACTCGAACTCATTTTTATTGAAATAGATTATGCATATACTACATTCACCACCATTGTTAATGTGCTATGTGCTATAATGAGAGCTCTACTGGTTTGAAAAATAATTTTATCCAAAAAAACTTAATAGATTCCTTACGTTGATGTTTAGTAATAAGGATGGGAAAGATTTGATATCGGTAGTTTATTGCTATTAGGTCCATCTTTGCAACAAGACCTAATAATACTATTGGGTACTGTTGGGCAACTAGACCCAACGCTATTAAATCCTGATAGCAGCAGGACTCAACAATCTAACAACATTTTTTTGACTAAAAAACAGAAAAAACAATGTCTCATGGTGTTACAGTGTCATCTATTGTATAAACATTTTATGTTTACAGTATGATTCATAGTGTAATGAGTCTATGTGTATAGTAAATATACAATGTTTTTTTTTTTTTACTAAAAACAGAAAAGACAACACCCCCTAATGCTTCATTGTACAAACACTTTATATTTATAGTGTAGCCCACAGTACAATAAATTTATATTAATAATAAATATATAATATTTTTTCTCATGCGTTTTAAAATATAGTATAGCGTGATAGACAAAATTCTATCTAATCTTATTTAAAAAAAAGACATGATTAGATTTATTTTTTAATAATTTTATTACAAATTTAAATAGTTAAAGGAAAAAGGCGCAGAACCTGAAGAAGGCAATGCCAGTGGGGAAAACAATGCATGTGCGCCTAGCCTATTAAAAAAGCGTAGGTTCCTCTTTTTTCTTTTTTCTTTTTTTTAACTCATGCAGAGAACCTTGATTTTTTTTTTTTAAGAAGGGCAATATATCGTCTGCGCAGATAATTCATCCATTACAACAAATTTCAGCAATTGAAAACTTAAATTTCTTTGTTATTAATTTTTTTATTTTTACAAAATCATGTAATTTTTAGAAGAATGATATTTTCAATAAAATTTCATCATAATCTAAAAGTAAGTTTCAGTAAAGAAAAACATATCCTTATAGATTTTGCACAATTGTATAAAAAAAAAAATCCAAGAATAATTAGTTTGAGAAGCCCATATAAAAAATTTACAATTAAAAATAATAAAAATATATTTTTTATTCTCATTGAATATTTATAATAATATTTTCTAAAAATTCTTTTTATTTAGGTTCATAAATATATAAATGCTCATAGAGTAATTATTAATATTATCATGAAATTTCTAATCTTATTTTTTTAAAAAGTACATAATTAGATTTATTTTTTATTAATTTTATTACAAAATTAAATAATTCAAGGAAAAAGGTGCAGGACATAAAGAAGGCATTATGCCTGTGTGTAGGAAAAGCAATGCATGTGCGCCTAGCCTCTTAAAAAAAACATATATAGGTTCCTCTTTTTCTTTTTCTTTTTTTAACTCATGCTGAGAACCTTGATTTTTTTTTTTTTTTTTAAGAAGGGCAATATATCGTCTGCGCAGATGATTCATCCATAACAACAAATTTCAGCAATTGAAAATTAGTTTCTATATAATTTGGACACCAAAAACCCAGAATTCAACCTGTTTTAACCAAAAACATTTTTGAATATTCTAGAAATTTAAATAAATTTATTTGTAATCTTAAAATCACCTCTATTGAACTTCAACAAATTCATTAAAATTGAGATTTGTCTTTCTTATGTTCAGAATATAACTGGCCCAAAGCTTTCTCTTTTTTTTTTTTTGTTAACTTTTTGTCTCATTTCCCAACTTTTTATGGACTAAAATATAATGAAATTGAAGTTTTAGGACTAAATTATCAACACCTAAAACTACAGGAACCAAAGATGTAAGAATCAAAAAGTACAAAGACCAAAGTGTACTTTTCTATGCCCTGGGAATAATGAAAATTGCACAATCTATAGGAAAACAGTGCAATCCATAATTTTTGTGTTGAAATTCTACTTTACTATAATATTAGAGTTTCAAAGAGGCCTAACTAAACCACTTAATAGACCCAAAAATACAGAATGCAAGTGTATGGAAATTTTAGTGAACATATCCTATGCTGAATAAATTCAGTTATATAAATTAATATAAAAGATTAAGAATTGATAATCCATGAGCAAAAATCAAATGAACCAAATGGATACATATAAAAAAAAATCAATATCTCTATATGGAACATATAATCTAGATCTTATCCATTTCTACACGTATATGAATGATTTTATAATTAATAATAAATTGATTGGATTTTTATTTATTAAATTTTAAAAGTTAAAATCATTCATGGCAATAAATTCGATTCTTACAAAAAAAAAAAAAATGCTCTAGTTTGTTGGGACGTCTTAGACCTTTCAATGTTATGCATGGTTTTTTGATAACCTCTAGTTTAATCAAGAAAACCATAGAAAATGAATCCAGGTTATGGAACATTTGGAATATTTTATTTTTGAGTAGAAGAATTATTTTATTTTTCAAGTAGTGTTCAATCGAATATATATTAATTAATATTTAATTGATTGGTCTAAGATTATTGATAAAAAAGATTTGTCTAAGTGATTTTTTTTTTGTTCAAGTTACATTTTTTTTGGGCCAAGTTTCTTCTCTTTTTGTCTAACTCATTTCCTTTTTTTTTTTTTTGAGTTTCAGGAATATCCCCATTCATAGGTCCAAGATCCATATTTATGAGTTGAAAGTTCTGAATAATCAACTCTGTAATCAGCTGTTAGAATCTTTAAATCATTCATTTAAAAAAATGAAAACCTTTTTTATTGGATGCTCATGATACTTCCAAAAAATCAAAACAAGCCTTAAGTTTTTATTGGATGAAACAAAAACTCAATTGTCAAATTTTACATGATATACGAGCCATAGTAGACAACTTATTTATATTTTACCAGATCACGAGTTTGATATACATGACAACAGTAGCATGAAATTCTAGAGTTAAAATAGATTTTTTATTTTATGAAAAGTATTTTCTTCCTTTATTTCTAGTGTGAAACAAATACCAAAAAATCAGTCTAAGAAAATTTTTTTCATTGAATTCACGAATAAAGTTATTTTTTAATATTGCCAACTCACAATATTCATCAATATCATTACTTTACTACTTAATTTAATTATTACTATTAACAACAATAAATAAAATGTCAATTGACTTATTTAATTATCTTAGTTAACTTTAATTCAATTAAAAACCAATCTTAATATTAAAATGTAACCATAAAATAAAAAATTCTTGGTAACTACGGTGGTTAGGTTGACTAGACTCACCATGTTGATCATTGATTTTTCTGCCATAAGACGACGTACGTATATATTAACAAGAATATCGAAGGAGCCCCTTAGATAAATACATAATAATTAAGGAAAAGAAAGTGAAATCTACCACTTGGATTTAATATTTCTTGGGTAAAAATATTTCATTCAAACCTAAAAACAAGGCTAACGAACACCACACACAGAGAATTAAAGAGGCTAATGAAAAAAATTTGAAGTTCAGAAGGAGAAATCGAAAGGAGTACAACGCGGAGCTGGCCACTAATTAGCCATACTTGCATGCAACAAGATCAGCTAGCTAGTTATGATAATAGGAAAACACTGAGAATATGGTTTGTAATGTAGTAAGCGAGATAAGTAGAATCGCAGCAATGAAAGATATAATTGTCCATGGGTTTTTGAAATAGTCTTGTTTCAAAGATGCCTTGTATCCATGCCAGCTTTTGTTATAGTACGCATCCACTTGTTCGCATAATTGGGTAAAATAAAATTCTCGCACAACTACCTGCTTGCAGATGTTGTTAAACAGATCTGTAACTTCTTCATAGCCACCTAAATCATTTTGTATGATTCTCTTTTTCGCAAGCAATTCGACATCACTTGATGTATCAACAAGACGATCCATAAATAATGCATAAGACGTCATGTATTGTCCACAATCTGGCATGCTTTGCTCAAAAGCTATGAGGTTCCGGAAGAGTGAATCTGTTGAGTCGTGGATTTGCAGTGGTGGGATTTTGAAAACACCATTTTCGAAACTCAAATCCAGTTGATGTTGTGTTGTATCCTTTTGGAACTTGATTCCAGCCGCACAAAGTTCTGTTGCACAAGATATTAGTTTCCATTTCCCGGCCCCGCCTCTTAGATATTCTACTCTCAGAGAAGAGGGTAGGTAGCTTCTGTGTAAGAGATCAAGCAAATGACATAAATCCCCACACCTGATTCCGGCACCTATTCCTTCATTGGTATTCAACTCTGGTCTGAAGAAACGAAGAGCCAGCTCCTTGAGCCGCGGTTGAGCAGTAGCAGTATGCCTCACTATATTTTTGTACAGTTCCTTGAGAACAAAAATTGGAATCTGATTTTCTAGCAACGCCAAGTCACGTTGGAGGGTTGAGATCATCCAAGAAGTCGTGAAGATGGGATCACATTGCTTATTCGCATCATCATTGGAAAACCTTAAAAAAAGTTCAAGGATAAAGAAACCATCGAATAATAACATTTTAGCAAGATCAGTTCTGTTATATTTGATTGACCCTGGGTAGTATGCTCGAACAATTGCATCATGATTTATTAGAATGGTCTCACCACATTCATCTAATGTCTTTACTGCATCACGTGTTCGTTCAAGCAAGGATAGAGCATAGTGCCATTTGTGTTCCTCCATGTCCAGCACATTGTCTGTTCCATGGTGAAGAGGACCAATGGAGATAATTTGAGGATTGTATGCACCAGCATTCATATCCCGAAGCTTACGTGGAACCTTGCAAATGCTCCAACCTGTGGACAGTGAAGTTAAGTTTGCAAAGTCCTTTTTGATGTTAATCAGCCAATGATCGCTTTCTTGTTGATGAGTTGGATTTGCTCCCGCCATTTCTTCCAAATTGATTGAAATCCTGGAAAAGAATGAACTTAAATTTTAGATTTCTAACCACAATATTGTGTGTTTAATGGAGAAGTCTTCTTTGACAATTCATAAATAAAAATATTACAAACGAAAAAAATAAAAAGGAACAAGCTGGTTAAGAAGAAACAAGAAACTCGAACAGAAAAGCCCAGGAACGGCTAATTCTTCTTAGTTAAATATGAAAATAGAGCCTAGTAAATAATCTCTAAGTCAGCAACTTCAATCAGAAAATCATAGAGGACATCAAGCATTGAAGAAAGAGTGGCGGGAATAACCAATACAGCTGCACGATTGCAGGATGAACAAGCTCGGAACTTGGAATAATATGCTGAGGCCAGTACAACCACTTTCTCACCCCGTTGTTGTAAACTAGTTAGCAAAAAGTGAGGTGGCTAGCTCAGCTGTTGGTTCTCTCAATCTCACGAAGAAAGTAGAGGTTAAAAGAAGGAAAGGCTATTAAAAAATAGCGGAAAGGATTGGTTTACAACATGTTGTCAATAATGTTATAACTAATAGTTATAAAATCCTAATGAGTAATTTAACTGGTTAGATATTGAGTTTGCTCTTTAATGATCAAGAGTTCGAGTCCTTTCAGGGTCACTAGAAGCTTACATGATTGTTAACTTCAAGATCTGTGGGATTAATCAAGATACGTGTAAGTTGACCCGGACACCCACATTAAAAAAAAAAGATAAATGAAATAGAAAGTGAAAATGATGCTTGGATTTACTAAAAAATAATAAAAATTATCTTATTTATTAAAAACATATTTTTTAATTCCCTTATACATGTCTCTCTTTTTTCTTTTTCTTTTTTTATGTGTATCTATCTCTCTATCTATATTATATTGTAAATATCTATTAATAATTAGAATTGAAATACCATAAAATTTCTTGACAAGTTATAAAGTTGGGGAAGAATTCCACACAAGGTGAAGTTTACTCCACGCTTTTATATAAAGCAAGGGTCTCATCATGTTAAGATTCAAAAGATGAATAAAGGGTGTTAAAGGTGTCATTTATCCCTGAACTATTAAAACATGTTTTAATCAGTCCCTTTATTGGTATAATAGTTAATTAAGTCCATCTACATCAGTAATTTTTTAATGCCAGCCCTCTATTACTCAAGTCACCAAAACTCCTTTAATATTAGTTGACGTTTATTTATTCTAGAAGAAATAAAGAATTTGAGAAACATATATAGAAAGTTTTACACCATGATCTACAACATTAAACAATCTATAATAACTCCGACAAATAAATATGGATCTTATATGTCTATGATATATAAGACAGAAGATTTTTTTTTGTTTTTCCTTAATTTGTATTTAACAAGAGTTCAAAGTCGTTTTTATCATTGTTAAAGCTTTGATATATCTAAAGATCCAGTAGTTTTGCACTGACAAAACCCTTGCATTTCCTCTATAACAACTTTTTTTTTTAATTATTGTATAATAGATCATAACTTAGTGTTTTTATCAAAATAAACATTTTCAATTCAACATGAGTAATTGATGCAGTCGGAACTGAGATAACAAATGATTATGAGTGGTCAAGTATAGATCTGCCACAATTAAAAAAGATCTACCATGGATAAATTATTTAGACGGCATAGCAGATATATTTATAAACCTGTGGGAGGTCTAAGCTCAAAAGAAAATCTGGTTGCTCCAGACTATAATAATAGCTCAAAAAAACTGTAACTTTATTCGACCGTTGGATCAGGCTCAAATAACAATGTCATTTTGGATTTAAGAGTTTTAATTTAGGGATTTGGTCAAAGTTTAATGTAGTCTTAAGACTTTTGATTTCTTTTAATTACATCTCTAATTGACCTAGAACTTTTAATTTTATGCAATTTTCCCCCTGCCAAACTTCAATATCAACCCTGAATTTCAACGCCTTTTTCATTGTGGTCCTTGGTTTTGGATTTATACAAATTAATCCTCATTTGACTATTAAACTTTCAATTGTTTTCAATTTCATCCCTATCTTCAACCAAATTGGGTCCTTGAAGTTTAACGTCTTTTTCAAAAAAAGTTCTTGGTTGAGAATTTTTTCAATTTAACCCTAAATTGACCAACTTTGATTTTCTTGCGATGTTACCCTTGATCACAATCAATTGACTTTGTAAAAATTATGTTTGGTCCTCTAAAATTTCAATCTTCTCAATTAAGCCCAAATTAGGCTCCAAAACTTAATTTGTCACCAATTAAATTTCTAATAAAATTAATTTGACACATTTAAAGTATAATTAGTCTTTGCACCTAATTAAATCCTTTAATTGGACCCAAATTAATTCTTAAACATAATTAAACTTTTATTTTCTTCCAATGATTCAATCAAATTGGCCTATTAAAAATCTAATTACATCATTAGACTTACTTTTTATGCAAATTTGTCTAATAATTATTTAATTTGATCTTGAATCTGCATCGTCTCCTCAGTCTTGGGTACAAAGAGGTATGATCATGCTCCCAACTTCGTCCAAAATTTTCAACTTGATTTTTCCACATATTTGAATTCCTCTCCAGCTTGCTTTTATCAAGTTGCCAGTCTTTTTATTAATTATTATTATTATTATTATTTATTTTAGAAGGAAAATTTAAAGGGATAACCTAGAAATAAGTTATGACAGGGAGAACAAAGTACAGAATTTAAAGTTCACATCTGCAACTCCTTTTGCTCATTAAAGTTTTGTAGTTTTGTGTTTTATATTTGTTTGCTATCTTTAATTTCCATAGTAAATATTGGATCAAATTACAAGGTTTTTGTATAGAATTATTTTTATAATTAATTGCTTTTTTATTATTTAAAATAGTTTTAAAAATAAAAGAAAATTGAAACTTAAGAAACATGTCTGAATAAAAAAAAATAAAAAATTAACGGACACTGTGTGATTCAAAGAGTTATTATTATGTCTTAACAATGCTATAACAAAAGGCTGATATTAAGTACATTACTATAAATTCAACTGGTTTGACGCCTAAGTAAGATTTGAAGTTCAAATTTTGTGAATAAAATATATCATTACGAGAAAAGTTTTATTTTTTAGTTTTCTGTTTGGACTTGACTGGATTAATTAGGATTATGATTACTAGAAAAGTTTTATTTTTTAATTGGTTGTTCCGACTTGACTAGATTAATTAAAATTAATTAGAATCCAGTAAATTTTTAAATATCAAGATTTAGATAAAAAAAAATTATTAAATACATTAATGATATAGAGAGACTCCATTAAATCTATTTTGAATAGAAGGATAGAATTAAACATGCTTTAGCAGTATAACATTATAAACCTATTGAATAAGTCACTAGTGAAAAAGGTAGAAAAAGAAAAAAGGACCGTTGATCGCGGCGTAGATCGTATGAAACGTTATATTTAAGAAGAAAATGATTTAAAAATAAAAGATCTATTAAAGCAAGAAAAATATAAATCTAGGAGAGAGGAACGAACGGGTAAACAAAGTCCAATAATAATACGGGCCAAAATTCCTTCGCATTTAAGCATTTATCTAAAGGAATTCATAGATATCCAAATTAATGAAGTAGTTTCATCACTAGAATTTAGATTTATGTATACAAACAGACAATTCCAAAAGGTTTTCTTAACGTTCACAACAGCAATTGACTATTTAAATCTCTGTTATTTTATTTCTCCTGCTGTTAGATTTTTTTCCTATTCTTTCTTGATTGTTTTTAATTTATTTATTATTTTTGTTTGTGCTGGTAAAAGTAAGAGATTGTGTAGTCCTAAGAAACAATATTGCAGGCACCAAGGGACAAATAATAAATTATTTCAAGGTTATAGAATTGTTCTTTTCCTCGATAGAAATTTTGAAGCTCATATTCTGTTAACAAATTTGTTCGTCTGAATCTTTTTTATGTATCCATTTATTTATTCTATATGTGTTTATAGCATAGTTATTAAACCCAGTAGATTAACTCGGTGGTTAGACCAGTCCGGGTAAGACAACAGACCAGCATGAGCAAAAACCTGGTTGACCCACCGGGTTGACCCGTGACCCGAGCGACCCGGCAAAACCCGAAAGAGATCCTTTTTTTTAAAATGTGTTTTTTCTCCTAACAAAGATCTTTTTTTAAAATATTTTTAGTTGGTTATTAATCATTTTTAAAGTTTACTATATAAATACTAAAAGAATGTTTTATTTTTTCAATGTGAGATTTGAGACCCTTTAATATATATACTCTATGTTCACAAGAAAAAAAATTATTTTTTCAATGTGGAATTTGAAACCATTTAATATATGTATTCTATGTTTATAAGAAAGTTATGTTTTTTCAATGTGAAATAAAAAAACTTTTTGATTTAAATACTCAAACTTAAAAAGATAACATAATATCTTTTCAATGTGAAATAAAAAATCTTTTGACATAATCTCTTAAACTTCATTATTTATAACATGTATGGTCTATATTCACATAATTTTTTTTTTAATTTTTTCATATGAAATATTAAAACTTTAAATATGTTTTTTTTAATTTTTTCAGGTTGACCAGGTCAACCCGTGTAACTCGAGACCCAACTCTTTAACTGGATTAACTCTCGGGTCAGATTTGATAATTATGATTTGTAGTAACCAAATCATGGAGGGAACAACAGTGTTTTCATGAAAAAATCACTTAAGTAATAGTTTTGATGATGGTTCCCTTGTATTCGAGAGAATCCGATAAATATTGCCAAAAGTCTACGAGCAAAGAAGAAAAACGAAGAAAGTTACGATGATTTTTTTAAAGTAAACTACAAGTTCTAATAATATCTTTTTAAGTTGTATACTAAAATGCATGAGAGATTTTTATTTATTTATTTCTGAAAATTATATTTTCTCATTAGGTAAGAACTAAATTATAAAAAAAAAAAAAAAAAAAAAAACTTTTTTAAGGGAATGGTCATTTGACCCAGTAAATGAAAAAGGAAAAAGAAAAAAGAAGTCCATCTTTCTCAAGTTTGTACTATAAGAGGCTTGTTTTACAGGGATGAGAAGGGAGAAAGCCATCGAGACTTGGACGTCCTCATAATGGTAAAGGAGGCTAATTACGGTCCAAACAGAAAACGGAATAACAATAATCCATCTTCAAGATCAAAAGTGTCTTCCCAGCACCCTGGTAACTTTGATCGGAATTCTCCACATAAAAATTATGCTATGAAGTCTCCTGTACACAATTCCTTCCAGGTTTGGCGTAATAACCAAGAGTCGATGAACAACAATGCATCTCAACCTTCACAACAGCCGCCATCTCAACCTTCACAACAGCTGCCGCCACTGTCTCCACCACAAATTCAACCATCTGTAACCCCTGATCATCGGGGAGAAAAAACAGACATATTCTCAACCTTTTGGTATACGTTTGATAACAAAGAGTCGATGAACAACAATGCATCTCAACCTTCAAAACAGCCGCCATCTGAACCTTCACAGCTGCTGCTGCCACTGTCACCAACACCACAAATTCAACCATCTGTAACCCCTGATCATCGGGGAGAAAAAGCAGACATATTCTCAATCTTTTGGGATACGTTTGATAACAAAGAGTCGATGAACAACAATGCATCTCAACCTTCAAAACAGCCGCCATCTGAACCTTCACAGCTGCTGCTGCCACTGTCACCAACATCACAAATTCAACCATCTGTAACCCCTGATCATCGGGGAGAAAAAGCAGACATATTCTCAACCTTTTGGGATACGTTTGATAACAAAGAGTCGATGAACAACAATGCATCTCAACCTTCA
>Ga0307513_10008975_pt1 | contig 12684 bp, 6 predicted proteins | sample 15_EM_MG_FD_202174 | JGI IMG/M metagenome (GOLD analysis project Ga0307513, IMG submission 202174) | Populus trichocarpa ectomycorrhiza microbial communities from riparian zone in the Pacific Northwest, United States - 15_EM | ecosystem: Host-associated > Plants > Roots > Unclassified | place... | reverse complement strand
TATCGTTTTTTAATATATTTTACAGGGAATTTGGTAGCATTACTTTTGGGGGGCACTCTTTATCGTTTTTTCCCCCCATTGTGAAGGGAAATAGGCTTTGTTATGAGATTTCTTCCTTTGAAACAGAGAATTACACTTCTCTCAAACAACCAAACAAAATTCTCAAGAAAGCTAAAATTTGACCGATCAAGAAAATAAATAAATTACAATACGAATACAACATGTTATTTTAGGGGGAAAAAAAAACATGTAAAAACGGATACCATGAGAACGATACCTTCCTGACTCTTTCTTTATAAAGTGCGTTGGAAGTAATTAATTAAAATTGTGTCATCTATATATAGATACCTGGTCCCACTCCACCTTTGCCACACAAAAAATAGGTTGTATTTTGCACTTTTTATTTTTGTGTTTTAAAAATATTTTAAAAAAAATTAATTTTTTTATTTTCTTCAAATTAATATTTTTTTGGTATTTTTAAATTATTTTAATGTACTGGTATCAAAAATAATTTTTAAAAAATAAAAAATATTATTTTAATACATTTCTGGGTTAAAATCTATTTAATTTGGAATATGGATGGCGACGTGTAAAGGTTGAAGCAAAGCCTCTAATTAATTTGTTTTTCATCAAAATAAGTGATCCAAACTTAAAATCTATTTTTATTTTGTTTTGGAATGTTTGTTAAGAATTTAATGAGGTTCTTTATATATAATTCTGTTATTTTTGCTTCTTTTTTTAGATCTGCTAGTTTTATCATTTTGTTTTTGAATTCTTATTATAGTGATTTTATTTTCTAATTAATTTGATATATTTTATAGGTTTGATTCGATTATGCTTGGATTTTTTTATATTTTGTTTTTAATAGAGCCACTAAAATTATCAATTTTTTCTCATGTGTAACTTACTATCACTAGGTCCAATAGACAATTAGACACAATCTTTTTAGCCAGATTAAGTTCTTTTAAGAGCACATACTCATCTTTAATTCAGTATAAGTTTTCTTTTTTAGGAACCAATAATCCTTTTTTTCATGTCAGATTTGCTTTTATATATCAGTTTTTTTTAATATGTTAACTTTACTTTTATATGTGAGTGTAGTTTACATATAAAAATCTATTTTTGGTTCTGATTATTGTTTTAGCACATCGTCATTTGTATTCATTTTTAAAAAAAGAAACAATAAGATTTATAATGTTTTGATTTTAGGTTGAATCATGAACAAATAAGAAAATTTGATTTTTTTTTTATAGAAAAAGAGGAAAAATATTGATAACTCACAGTTCAGTGAACCAATTCCAATATGTAATATTGAAATTATGGTTGAGCAGTTCTAATGTGCTTCAGTTTACGAAGAATCTGCATTGATTAATGAGAAGCTTCCTACTAGAATTGACATTGCTCATTTAATTAGAGATCCAAGCAATCATCCTCAATTTTGGGAATACCTGGTTAATCAACAAGATAAAATTTGATAGGTTGATTCGGCTCAATTTAACTCTTCATATTTCAACAACAACTACTAAACTAGCTTTTTCAGCGATGAATTGTTAAAACAAAATTTTTCAATCGGACGAAGAATGATTTTCTTGTAAATTATTTGATTGTCTATATAGAAAAAGAAATTGTTGGAAGATTCACAATTGAAATGATAATCGATGATTTCTATTTTATGAAAAAACGATGAACACAATTAAAATAAATATATAAGAATCATTCTTTATTATTTTTTACTTTATTTCAAAGTTTATCAAATATAAATAATAATTTGTTTTAGTTAATGTTTCTTATATACTTTGTTTATTTATATTTGATAGATACAAAGATCAATAAAATTAAAGTGATAGATACTTATAAAAATGAAATTAACTTTGTAACTTTGACTAAATTTGATATTGTTTTAAACATTTTTACTCTATACAAAAATTATTATATGTTCATAGCAAGTTTTTTTGAATAAAATTAACTCAATCATGCAAAAACATAATAATTATAATTTATGTATAATAAATTAAAAAAAATTATATCATATTATATTAGTTATATCCTCCTAACAAATAATCCTGACTCTGCCGCTACCTAGCTTATTAATTTTCCCTTGTCACATCTTTGTAGTATCGAATACGTCGGGTAACTTTGCTAAATTCATTTTTCTAGACCTGTTAGTCCTTTCACTCGTGCACATTTTTATCCAGGACTGAATTGTTTTTATTCCACAATAACCCAAGATTGACGAACCACCATGATAACCTATACACTCGATCCCATGTAAAATAAAATAATAGAGCTAATTGTCAAGATTTTGTGCTATCCCGACATTATACTTCCTGCAAAGGTTCATAAATATTTCTTACCAGGGATAATAAGATTAAGTTGGTAAAGATTGTAATAAAAAAAATCATTTCAAAAGAAAGAGATTGTAATATATCTCACCTAAATCCTTTTTATTTTTATTTTTTTAAAGTGGAGTCCAAGATATAAATAATAGAATGACTTTAGCTACACATCCACTAAGGATTATAAAATTTATTTGGATATGCCCAAAAAATTTTATTTTTTTAATTGTCAAAAGAAAGGATTGCTGCGCTGCCGTATATATGGATGGAAACATCTAGAATTTGGAATATTTGATGGGCTTGTTTTGCTGCAGCGACGGCTTAATTTGCTCTCTTTCTTTCTTTCTTTCTTGGGGAAATGGTCTTGATTTCCCACTTGATCACTAGTTGTTTCGGATGGAGGGAACAACTGGGGGTTGCTATTGGAGGTTATGCCTTTTGATTCAGTCTGGCTGACTTTTGCCTCGTTTTCGTTCTTTATTTCTTTGCTTGTTCAGCTGGCATTCAACGTTAAGAATCGGCACCAGTACTCATAAAATATTGTTTTGTTCTCTGCGTGTGTTCTTATATTATTTTTCTGTAGAGTGAGAGTGATGATCATCTTGTTCAGCTGATTTTTTCCCCTTTTTTTATTTTTGAAGTTTCTTAATGTATGAAGTCAAGTTTATTAATAAGAAAATACAATAATCAGATCTAAGAACTTTGCAACTGACAAAGTTTTTGTACCCAAAAAATTAAATTAAAGCAGCAGTTGAGAAGGTATGTATAGAACTCGCGATCAGCCATAAGCCCTTTACCACAGGAAAAACCCAAATCAAGAATTGATACAGTACAGGATATTTAAAAGGAGAGAAAGAGAAGGGACGACGGGAACATACATACCTTAGGGTTGCATATATAATTAGTAAATAAAGACGAAAGGATATTGCATAAAATCTTTTTATTTGACGGGTGTGAATATTTCTATTCTAGGAGTGTTCAAAGGAAGTGGGTAAAAGCGTGAGTTCTTTTATCTTGCCACATTAATTTATTTTCTTTGCCTAATATGATTCTCTATGGCTTTTTTTACATTAAAAAAAGAGTTTTGTTTGTAAGTGCATAAAGTCATAACCAAAGATAAACAAGCCTCCTATACTCAATATTATATCAGCATCCATTCGTTAAACTTTTTCAAATAAGCTTTAGTACTATCCCTCTCTTTCATGAGCAATGACGAAGGGTTTGTTTGGAATTGTGATAACGATGATAATTTAAAGTGTGTTTTTTTAGAAATATATTAAAATAAATTATTTTTTTATTTTAAAAAAAATATTTTTGACATTAGCACATCAAAACGATCTGAAAACATAAAAAAAATTATTTTAAGCAAAAAAAATAAAATTAAAATTAAAATTTAAGGGAACACGGTTTGAACCACGTTCTTAAACACACTTGAACAGTTTAGTTAAAATTTTTCATTTTAAAAGGTACTCGTATTGAAATGAGCAATCGGTTTGTTGAATAAAAAACAAATTGAGCATGGAATGAGATTTCAAATTGTGATATCAAGCTGTTGAAGACTCACAAAATATGACTGGAAGAATCTTGCACATTATATATATAGTAAAAAATCATCATCCTTTAACATTGTTGTGCATTCTTTTATAATTTACTATGAATTAGAGCAGTGTATTTTTTAAAAAATTCACTTTAATTCTTGAACTTTTATTTTATGTGATTTGGCCATTTGAAACCCAAATTAGCCCTTAATTACATATTGTTTTAGGGGGGGATTGAATTGAAAGCTAAGGGATTGAAATGAAAATATCTAGTAACATGAGGGGCGGCTTAAAAGTTTTGTTGAAACATTCATTTTAATCTCTTATATTTTTTAGGTATAAGGTGATCAGTCCCTTGAATTTCAAGACAATACATTTTGGTAACCAGATTCTAGCTTAGAGAGAGAAAGTGATCGTTGGGGAAGATTCTGGCCGCCAAAACGGTTAATTTTTATGTCAAAAGGTTCCATATGATGAAGGGGCTTATGTTTAGGTTTTTTTACCTTAAAAACACCTAAAACAACATATTCGAGCTCGGGAAGAATTTTTATTCCGGGTGAATTTCGGGTTTTTTAGCTTTTTGGTGGCCATGAATTGGTTTAACAAAGTCTTTAGAGTGTTTTCTAGGTGTTTTGGATCAAAATGGGTTGAAAATAAAATTTCAGGGTAAAAAACGATGGACCCCATTTTTTCGGCCACCATAGTGGTCGGATTTTGGATTGGGTCAGGCAAAGCATCATTATTATTTTTTTGCAAGATCATGTCGTCTGCCCTATTGCTATAGGCCCGAGCACGAGCCATTGCATCATTGGACTAAGCATTGGACCTGGCTTACTAGGCTCACGCCCTGACCTGATTCTTTATTTTGTCTTTCAGTTTTTTAAAATATAATGCATTATTTGTGTATATTTTCTCAAATAAATTTTTGGTTTATGCTTTAATTAAATTGTTATTATTTTAAATGATATTAAGCGTGTTTAGTTTTTAGAGATGAGGATATGATTCATCTGTGGTTTTTTCTTGATTTTATATAGATTAAATGTTTTTTTTAATATTGATTTTTTATAAGATTTTTCATACGTGCAATCTTGCATTTTTTCTAATTATTGTTCAATAAATTTTATATGTTATGTGCAACCTTGTATTGTTTTTTTATATATAATTATTGTTCAATAAATTTTATGTTGGTGTAAGTTTCTATTACAAATTTTGTGTTTTTTATTATAAATTTATTTTGATAGAGGAATTTATTAAACATGACTAGGTAAATTACTCGTGTTGCGATGTAAGATATTTTAATCTTCAATTTTTGCTTGGTTTTCTTAATTTTATTTTTATTTGTTGTTGATGAATTTTTTTTTTCATTACTTTACACAATAGTTATGGGTTGTTTAATTAGATGCGTTCATAAGTTTTTCAATTTACAAGAGTTTATATATATATATGCAGAATCTGGTGGAGAAAACTATTTGACCAATGCTTACTCAAGAAAATTTAAAGGCTTTAGTTGCTCTTAGGTTGTTTTCTCTTGGAGCAAAAATTTACCTTCTAAGACAAGTGTTTGAAGTATGTACCATACTCATTTTATACACTGGGTTCAGACATATAGATGAATACATAAAATGTTTTTGCAAATACTTAATTAAGTTATTCAGATCCTTACAGTAACAAGAAGTTGACAAGTATTTGTTACTATTTACTTGCTATCAGTTTTTGGAATTTCACTTCTCACTCAAAAGTTGGGCTTTCATACTTTTTTTGTTCATTATGTCACTTTTTGTTTTGAGTTGCTCAAATAATGTCTATATTAAATTGATGTCTCTTTACATTTTACAATTTTATTCTTACATGAAATTTAAGACAGTTTAAGCAAGTTTTTTACATGTTATTTATTTGTTGCTTCAAAGCTAAATCATATACATTTTAATGCTACCAGCTTTTAATTGCATAGTTATCAGACCTGACCTGGTTCAATAGGTCAACCCGGACCCAGGTGACTCGGCGTCTCGACCGGGTCTGTTTCATTCAAAAACCAGGCCTACCATTGGCTCGGAGAAAACCGTTCTACTCGCTGGGTCAACTCGAAACTCGAATGACCCGGCAAAACCCGATAGAGACCTAGTTTTTTTTTCAAATGTGTTTTTTTCCTAGTTAGAGACCCCTCTTTTTTCATCCTTTTCAATTGGTTACTAACTCATATCAAAGTTCACTATATAAATATTAGAAGAATGTTTTATTTTTTTAATATGAGATTTGAAACTCATTATTATATATACTTTATGTTTACAAGAAAAAAAATTGTATTTTTTCAATGTGAAATAAAAAATCTTTTGAAATAATCTTTTAGCATATACCCACATGGATTGTTTTTTAGTTTTTTCATATGAAATATTAAAACCTCAAATATTTTTTTAATTTTTTTGGGTTGACCTGGGTCAACCCGTGTGACCCGGCCTCTTGGTCGGGTCAACTCTCAGGCCGGGTTTGATAACTATGCTTGAAAAGCATTTTTTTTCTTTCAATGATCTTACAATTAAAAGCAACGTACGTTTCAGCCCTGTTTGTTTTTGCGTTTCAAAAGCGTTTTTGAAAAAAATTAAAATTTTATTATTATTATTTTTCTTTTAAATTAATATGTTTTTAGTGTTTTCAAGTTATTTTGATGTGCTGATATTAATAATAATTTTTAAAAATTAAAAATATTATTTTAATATATTTCTAAATAAAAAATATTTTAAAAAATAATTACAAACCCTCTGTTGGGCAGGCAACTTATCAAGTTGTATTTTTGTCAACTCCAGATCGGTTCTAATATTTTGCACATTTTGTCTAGGATTACTGTAACCATCTAAAGATAAAACAGGACAAAATTGACCATACATGAGTCCAACCACATTCAGCTGTTTGGGTCAGGCCCAAACAGCTGGAAAAATCCTTTAATTAGTTTTTTTTAAAAAAAACATACGTGTGATTTCAAAAACCTAGATTTCATTCTATTTATTTTCATTCAACGTCAACAAATCTCAAGACTTTTACCAATTTTATGGCTCCATCGACATCCTCTACAAAGTTTATCTTTTTTCTTGTATTTACATAATTTAAGGACAATCACTCAATGATTACTTTCTTATTTTCAAGAGCATGTTTATTTTTACATTTTAAAAGTATTTTTTAAAAAAATTATTTTAATTATTTTTGCTTCAAATTATTTTTTATATATATTTTTAGATTATTTTTTAATATTAAAAATAAATTTAAAAAAGAGCTCTCACTTGCCACCATCCCAGATTCTCAATATCCAAGTATATTGTCAAACAAGCTTTTGGGTCGTAATCATATAAGAAAGAAACTAATTCTTAAGTTCTGTTTATCTTAGTCTTCGAAATTAGTGGCTACTTTTTTTTATTGATGACAATATTGTGGATTTTTACGCTCAAGCAATTTAGAATTGTTGTGGGTTTTTTTTTATTTAGTAATTTAAAATTTTAACCGTAGGAGAGAAAAGGAAGAGAGAGAATGTGAAGACATGGGACATTTCAATTATCTATTTATTTAGATGATAATTTAAGTCGGGTTTCTTTTCAAATATATATTTTAAAAGCTAAACAAATCATACTTGAGTGATTTAATATAAATCAATTTATAATTCGGTTAAGGAGGTGAAACTTTGCTAAATTAACTAAAAGAATTTTATTTAAAATAATATTATTTGATTATTTTTTTTCAATTTAAACAATGTTAATTTAGAATAGATATGAGTTGATTAGCTAACCATGAATTCAAGAGAGAGTTTCAAATATAAATAAATAAAATAAAATCAATCTATTAAGAGAAATATAAATATTTTATTGCAACCATAAAATACAAGTTTGAAGAATCTACAGCAAACTGTCAAGTACCAACTGTCTATGCAGCCATGCTGCTAGAAAAAAAAAAAAAAGATCATGACAGACAATTAAAGAAGCACAACTTCATAAGTTGCATCCTTGAAAGTAACACACACACACAACTGTCTCTGCATTTCAGGCTTCTTCCACCGGCCTGCCGGAAGCATCACCAACTTTCATATCGCAATTCATGGAGCAATTACGGCTCTTGAGGAACACATAAATTATGAAAGCAAGAAGCAGAAAGAGGAGGCCCCCAGCAACTCCTCCTTTAACAGCCAAGGATTGGCCTCCGGTGGCCAAGTCTTGGGCAGGCGGGTATTGGTTGTAGCCGTCCATAACTCAACTAATTAAAAAAAAGAACGATTAAAAGACAATTAATAATAATTAATGTTCAAAGAGATCTTCTTCCAAAAAGTAATGCTCAAAGAGAGATTACAAGTAGATAGGATTTATAACATTCTATCATTACCTAATTCAGACAGACAAAAATGCAGGAGTTTAACAGAAGCAAAGAGTTGGAGGGATTGTGAATATTAATGTATGGTAGGGAAAGTTGGCAAATTGAGGGGTTATAAATACCCATTGCTTGACTGTATATCACGCACTATTAAATCTTAAAAAGCACAAGTGCCTAACTTTTCGATCGGAATAACGTTTTCATTTTTATATATTTTTAAGTAAAGAACAACGATGTGTTTGTGGCACTCCTCAAGAAATACTTCCTAGATTCTGTACGACACAAACAGAAACACTTAAAAATTAAGCCAGTCCACACGAAACCAGAGAGAGAGACTAAACAAATAATTGCTGCGGCTCCCTCACATATGGATAGAAACATCTATATTTTGGAATAGTCGTCGGCATGATTAGCTGTAGTGGCAGTTTTGCTCTCTTTCTTTCTCTTTCTTTACGGCTCCCTTGCGTGTGAATGGTAACCTTTAGATTTCCCACTTGACTGGTTTGAGCGATTTTGTTTCCGACGAGTGGAAAATTTGGAGATTTTTGCTTGAGGTTGTTGGGCGCGATAAGAGTTCTTCTGCCTTTTGACTCAGTTTGGCTGATTTTTCCCCTCGTTTTCGTTCTCTTCTTTGCTGGTTCAGTGACTTTCAACGTTAAGAATCGGTGTTTATCAGTGCTCGTCGCCATTGTTTTTCTTCTCTGTATGTGTTTTTTTATTATTTTTCTGGGGAGTGATGTCGATGATTATCTGGCTAGAGAATTTTAATTATTTTTTAATTGGATTTGTGAGGATTTGTCGGCTCTTCGATTTTGGTTGGTGTTGCTGGCTGGCTATTTGTCTCGCTGTTTATTGTCTGGTCTTCCTTGTGCTTACTAATAATTTATTCTTTGGCCCCTTTTTTCTAGAAGATTTCAATTCAGTCCTTGCAGACTAAATATTTTTACCATGTTTTTTTTCTCCTTCTGAAAGATATCCTTTCAATGAATTTCACTTACTTATGAATTGAGATTTTCATCCAGTTTATTTTCTCAAAACATTTCTACACGGATATTCCTGAAAAACAATTATTCATTTTTGTCCCTATAAAGACAAATTATTTACCTTTCATCCGGTCAACTTAGTCAAAATTCAATTTTTTTAAAAGAAAAATTATATCATTCTAACTTTTTTAAAAAAATATTAAAACTATATGTTTTATATTTACTCAAATCAACCTTTATTAACTAAGTGATTCATTCAAGACTTATAGTCTGGTGATGTGCGGACCAGGTGTAATAACTTTGTCTCCAAGTGTTGGTGCATATAAGGCTATCTGTCGCCTAGCAAGTCAAAAACATACCCTCACCCTCACGTTCTTGGTCCATCATGTTTGATTTAACTGTCAAACTACTGTACACGTGTTTATTATGGGATATTTAAGTGTGTGTGAAGGTTATTTTTTGAAATGTTTTTTTTATTTATAAATATATTAAAATAATATATTTTTATTTTAAAAAATTATTTTTAACAACAATGCATTAAAATAATTCAAAAATATATTAAAATAATTCAAAAATATAAAAAAATAATTTAAAATTAAAAACTTAAAATTTAGAGAAACATCATTTTAAACACGGTTTATTTTTGCGTTTCAAAAACACTTTTGAAAAAATTAGAATTTTTTTTTATTTTGCTTTTAATTAAATTTTTTTTGATGTTTTCATATTATTTTAATGTAATGATATTAAAAATAATTTTTTAAAAATAAAAAATATATATTATTTTAATATATTTCTAAATAAAAAACATTTTAAAAAACAATATCATCACTGTTAATTAAACAAACCTTAAATTTAACTGTCAAACCACCAAATACACGTGCCTATTATATATAAGATTTAACTGTCAAACCACCGTATTCACCGCAAAAAGAGAATTTAGCGTGTATTTGGTATTGTGGTAGCTGTTGAGGTTATGGTTTGAAAAAAGTTGTTTTATAAAAAGTACTTTTGATTGAGGTTAGTTTAGAAAAATGTATATTTGGTTAAAACTGTGGTTGAAATTGAATTGAATAAAAAGTAGGTTTAATGTGTTTGGTTAAGAATGCTTTTGAAATTGAGGTTATAAAATAATTTAAAAATATATATATTAATATTGATGGTTTTTAATTTAAATATTATAGATTTAACTATTATTATTACATCATGAAATAAATAATACTTTATATAATATATTTTTTATTATTCCATTAAACTATCTACAATTCCATCATGTATGAAATGCATCCGACAATTTTCTTGGTTTCTTAAAATGGTAACAACATCAGGTAAAATATAATCAGGAACAAAATTAGGATTGCATTCAGATTCTGCAAATGCTACGCCATCAAGCGATCTCCGTCTAATTTATGTAATGTTATTGAATAATTTTAAACATTAGTTTTTTGAATAAAACACAATTAAAAAATAAAAAATAATTTTTTTTATTTTACTGGGTCGGATCCGGTTTAATGCATTTTACACGTTGGACCGGTTTCGGTCCAGCTGGAACAGTGTAGCATACCTTCACTACTCACGTGAAACATGGGGTCGTAGCTCGGTCCACACATTCATCCGCTTCATTTTACTTCATCATCTTTACATAGCATTTTGTCACATATATCAAATGACATGAGACTAATTTTGAAATGTAAAAATAAACAGATCAGCTTGGTTATACGATCAGATTTGTTTTTCGCAAGAAACTAACCCACATTAATCCGTCCATATCTGTCTCAAGCTAACACAGTCCACAGTCCAGCAAAGCTAATGATAAACTATTACACGAAAATATCAGTGCTTGATTTGAATAAAGGAAAAAATTACAATAACCTAAGCTAAGAAGTAAGATTTTTACTATAGCAGCTTGTAATTGAAAGTACTATTTACCTAAATAGTATTTTAACGTTTTGCATCCTAAAAAATTTAACATTGGCTCATTAATTATTACTAAATTAATCAATAACAAATATATTTTTTATTATCTTAATTGTATAATGAAATGATTAAAATATCTTTAAAATTTAAAAATTTAAAACTAGAGTTAAGAAGTATTTTTTGTATTTTGACAATGATTTATAATAATTATCATGTCAGATGATGAACAATTTAGTATTTACTCAAACATAAAAAATTAAAAAAAAAAAACATGTAAGAAAACGATCAAATTGTCCTTAGACACCAAAAAGCTAAAATTATCCTCAATGCATTTTTTCATATTTTTACAAAGGCTTTTTCATTACTATAATGTCAGCAAGAGAGCAATTTGATATTTTATAAAACATAAAACAAAAGGTTATGGCACATGTGACATACTCTCCTCCAGCATGTAGGAGGCCCCCCCAGTCTTAAGGCTATGCGTGTAGTGCCTTTTGACATCTAAAAATATCATTCCATGGTATTTTTAAAATGGCCGTCATGTTCTTTTTTTAGTGGTGTGACGCGTGTTAGTGATGGTAGTCCACTTTGTTGTCAATAGACCTTTCCCCCCCATTTTTTCTCTCACATTTCTCAAAAAATATCAATTTAGCTCTTTTCCATAACATTCCCCCGTCCTTTTGTTTAATTAATTTTTATTTTCAATCTCACCCTTCAATAAAAAAAAAATTATTTTGATTTCAAATTTGATCATCATTTTTTTAATTAATATTTTTTTTTTGTTTTGAATCAATTTGTGTAGTTGATATTCTTTTTCCAAGTTAATCCTTCAACATTTCATTGAATGATAATTGAGCTTTGTGGTTTTTTTAAATAGGATGCTTCTAGTTTAATACCTCGAGTCACAAGTTTAGAAAGTTAACACAGGTTGAATTTTTATTTTTTTTTACTTATGTTGTTTTCAACTTAATGATTTTTTACCTTTTCTTTTCTATTAGGTTATCCCAATCTTATAACCTAGACCATGAGTTAACCCTAGTTGATATGCCCTTTATTCTCTAAGTTATAAGTTTATCATGCTAACTTGTATTGACCTGATTTTCCCCCCTTGTTTTACCCTATTTCATTTTTTCATATTTAATGGGCTAACAATTGAGCTACCTTGTTTGTTCTTTTTATATAAAAAAATTTCTCCCAAGTTATTGTTGTCATGCTTTTTTTTTTAATATAATCTATTTGATATTATTTTTCATTTTTTTATTACTGATTAAAATAAAATCAATTTATTTATCTTTTATCTCTAACATGATTCGCAATTTTTTTTCCTTTTTAAAATGCTTGTGCGCTACTTCAATATTATTTTTAACATAAAATAGAACTTGTGGCATAGCATGGATAAGCGGCTAGTTTATATATCCACTCACTTAACCATTAACTATTAAAAATTGAAGTGCTGTCGTGGTGAATGAACAGGAAAATTTGAGAGATTTAAAGCAATAAATTATATATATAATATTATTTTAACATTTAAGAAATTAAAAATATATTATTTTAACTTATCGAGCT
>Ga0307513_10008974_pt1 | contig 12685 bp, 15 predicted proteins | sample 15_EM_MG_FD_202174 | JGI IMG/M metagenome (GOLD analysis project Ga0307513, IMG submission 202174) | Populus trichocarpa ectomycorrhiza microbial communities from riparian zone in the Pacific Northwest, United States - 15_EM | ecosystem: Host-associated > Plants > Roots > Unclassified | place... | reverse complement strand
TAGGGGTTGGGTCAGCGTCCGGATCCAAGGGGGTTGGGTCTGTGACCGGACTCAAAGTGGTTAGGGTTTGAGTTAAAGAGTCCAAGCCCAAGGGGTTTGGGGCTTGGACCCAAAGAGGTTGGGGGTGGGGTCCGTGTCCGGCACCAAGGTGGTTGGTGTAGGGGTCCTTTGGAGTTCGGACCCATGGAGGGTTGAGGGTTGGGTCCGCATATAGACCTAAGGGGGTTGGAGTTTGGGCTGGGTGGGGACCAAGGGGGTTGAGGGTTAGGTTTGTGTTCGTCCCAATCGGGTTGGGGTTTGGGTTCGGCATGGGGTTTGGGGGTTGGGTCGGGTGGGTTCCCAAGGGGGTTGGGTACGTGACCGGACCCAAGAGGGTTGCGGGTTGAGTTCGCTGTCGAAACCAAGTGGTTTGGGGGTTGGGTTCGAGTCCGGACCCAAGAGGGTTGGGGGATGGGTTGGGTCCATGTTCGGACCCAAACGAGTTGGGGTTCGGGTCCGTCATGTTTAGACCCAAGTGGGGTTGGGGGTTGGGTCTGTGTCCAGACCCAAGGCCGTTGGGTTTGTGTTCGGGCCCAAGAGGGTGGGGACCGTTCGTGTCCGGACCCAAGTGATTGGGGTCCTTAGCCAGACCCAAGAGGGTTGTGGTTTGGGTCCATGGTCGCACTCAAGGTGGTTGGGTTCGAGTACGGGTACTTACAAAGGACCTAAGAAAAGTGGTTCCTCACGCAGGACCCTTCAGCCCTGGGTCCTGACGACGAACCCAAGAGCACTAGGTCCTGACGCCGGACCCAAGAGCACTGGGTCCTGTTGCAGGAGCTAGGAGTACTGGGTTCGGATGCAGGAGCCAAGAGAATTGGGTTCTGACGCTGGACCTATGAGCCCTGGGCCGCGCTAGGGTCTGCATCTGATGTTTTCTTCTAAGTGTAGGAGTGTTGAAGTAATAAATAACCCGGCAAGACCGGGATCGAACCACAGGGAGGTGAACTATATAAAATTATAAATAATTAATGAAAAGGAATCGAAGAGAACTTTTGAGATGTGATATTGATGTAAGGATTTAAACAAATATAAAACAATTGTCAAGGTTAGATGATCCACTAATGGTATTTCAAATAAGTATAATATAAAATCTTTTTATTATTCAATTGGAAACCACACACAAAGGAGGTTCCAATTCGGATTATAAATTCTTAACATGATTATATTAATTATCTTATTTGAGTAATGTCAATACTTGTAAATGTTGTCAGGTATTCATGGTGATAACTTATGTTAACAACAAATCAAGTTCCTTTCATAGCACAGGTGTCGGTTATATCATATAGTTGGGCTATGAAAGTGCCAAGTATTTGTTATTAAGGGTTGTTCAACACAAATCTAGATTAACCATTTAACAAGCAAGGTATTAAGAGTGAGTAAGATAAGAAATACAAAACATGTTAGTATCAAACATTAAAGTCCATGTTGAGTTTATACTATACTTATTCTTACAACATTAGTGTAACCTTTTCACCTTGACATAATAAACTTATATGAACATTATGAATAAGAGAAACATAGATAAATAAGATAAGAACATAATTATATAAGTATAGTAAAGGAAACGAAAAGCATAAACAAGAAATTAAGGAAAATATAACTTGGAATAAAACTTGAACATAACAAAATACAAAGATAGGGAGTAAGAGCAAGATCTTGATCTAAAAACCAAGATACCTAAATGCATGGCAAATGCCTCCTTTTATAGGCTAAAATTTAGAACTATTTATTTGATGACTAATTGTTGAGTGGGTGACCACCTCTTGACTTGGTAACAATCCTTAACCATTCAACCAACATCTCTTTTCTAAGCTTAGCCCTCTCTTTGTCTTCTCAATTTCAGTAGTTAAACTCATAAATCAATCCTTTGATTTATGTGATAGGCCTACATTTAAAATGAACATTTACCATAAATTAAAGGTATTTTATATTATTAGACTTGTTATTATAAAACATGTTCTAGTTAAGGAGTTATTGATACTTAAAGTGCAAAATAATGATATAAAACCTTGATAAAAAAATGCACTTTTAAGTACTAATCACCCCCCCAACCAGCTTATTACTAGTCCCTAGTAATCAAAGCGTTAAAATAGAAAAACAATTTGCAAGTTCCACAAAGTAAGGCATTCATCATTCAACTTCCTTTAATCTATCCAAATAAACAGACTCTCATTAAATTTATATATCTGCTTCATACTGTTGAAATAAGATATTAATAAACCTTCTTAAATAATGTAATAATCCAATGTGCAACTCACAATCATATGTTAAAGTGTGTGTGTGAAAATGAAGGTTTAAAAATACTTGTTGAATGAGTATATGAGCAGAATCAAGTGATAACAAAGCGAGAGTTTGTAAACCTGAATATTTCAAGAAGTATTCTGATAGACTTTGATAAGAATATTTACTAACATGCGTCTCAAGAGTCAATAAAATTTCTCCTTACTCTGCCATCCTAATAACAGTTTTGTCAAATGGTTTTAATAATAGCAAAAAAACAGTTAGTAAGTTAGTTTTTTTTTAATGTCAACTACTACCCTCTCCCCCCAACTAAAACGAGACATTGTCCTCAATGTCCTAAGGTAGAAAGATAGAGTATAGAAGACATCACCTGAAACAGCGAACACTGATAAACCTGAAACACACTTAAACAAATATAAGAAATAACAAAATAAAATAGTATGCTATTAATAAAACCAAAAGACATAAAGTTTCACAAACGAATGCTCAAATCCAATCTAAGCTTTTTACGACTTTCTATAGTTGACCAATTTATGCGACTCATGGAGGGATCAATTACAGGGATGAAATATTGTAGTTGGTCAATCAATTGTTCAGCAGTAGGATAAGAGAGTATGATTTGTCGTGCCAAAGATGTTAGAAATTTCTGTTCCACAGCTTGATCAAGAAAAGACAACAAATTATCATAAAAACCATTAACATTTAATAAACCTATAGGTTTGTGGTGAATGTGCAGTTGAGCCCAAGAGAAAATATGAAAAATCTCTTCCAATGTGTCCAGACCACCTGGTAAGGCAATGAAGGCACCAACATGGTTAAACATTATATTCATTCGATTAGACATTGTGGAGACCTGTAGTTTCTCTCCAATTATTTTTCCAATGATGTCCCCTTTTGCTAAAGCTTTGGGGACGACCCCTAAAACTTGATTGCCTCCTAAAAATACAGCTATTGACACACCCTCCATTAACCCAATACTGCCTCCCCCATACACTAAATGAATCTTTCTCTCAGCTAGTACCTGACAAAGATGATTTGTTGATTCTAAAAACTCTTTTTCTTTCCCAGGACTGGATCCACCGAAAACACAAATATTTCTTATTTGATGACTTGAGGAACCTGCCATTTCTACACAGTTCTATATCTGTTGAATGTATGGGTTAAGTAGAAATAAAGGGAAGGAAGAGAAGAATTTATAGATGAGAAATTGAAAATGCAATCATACCACCTATATGTAGGCGAGTTGGAGTCTCACTCTCTCTATTTTTTTTTAGAACATGTGTATTTACAAGTAGTTGTGATTATGGCTCACATCTTCCCTTGATATTATGTCCAAGAATGGCTTAAACGCCCTTTATGGGTCAGGGATAAGCTTCCCATCCAGTTTTCTTAAAAACTGACAAACAAGGTCTTTTTTAGTCAGATTCCCAAAACTAAGTCGATCATGTTCTTTATGAAATTGGGGCCATAAATCATGAATTGCACGATGCACATCTCCACTAGGATGCGTCTCAAGAGTTATTAGAAGATTATTTAAAGACTCCTTACTCAGGTCATCCTTAATGAATTGTATTTTATCTTCACGGTTTATAGATACCATTCCTAAAGAACAACATTGTGCATTACAAGTCCATCTGGCACATAGACTTTCAGTCGTTTTGCATGACGTTTCTTTGCAAAAGTGCTTTTACTTGTTCCAGGCATGTATGAAATGAAAGAATTGGAAGACTCACCTGATAATCAGACCTTTGCTTCAATCATCCAACGAATACCTTCAGGAATTCCATGGTTCATTAACAACCTTAATTTTTCACATCTAGCACGATGAATTTTTGCAATCGCATTTGGTGGCAAAGCGGGAAAATACTTTTTTAATTTTTCAAGAGTGGTGTCCATTTTTTAGATGAGAAGTGGAAAAAAGATGCAAAGAAAATAGAAGGAACAAGGAATTGAACAAATATATACACATTTATCAGTTATCATGGGAAACTGAAAGAACCGACTTAAGAGTCACGGAGTACCGTTATCCACCATTTGACCGAGGTGAGAGAGACTAGCAAAACAAAAGTCACACAAAAAAGAAACACAAAAACAATGTGAGAAAAACAAAATAATCAACCTTTATATACAAGATCATTCAAACCAATGGATTCATTTTCACTAGGAAAATTATCAAAGTAAGCTTTCAAACAATGTCCATTTACCTTAAAAACATTGTCATTCTTTGGATTCTCAATATCAAATGCCCCATAAGGATACACATGTTTCACAATAAATGGACCGCTCCATCTTGATCTTAGCTTTCTAGGAAATAAATGGAGTCGAGAATTATAAAGCAAAACTTTTTGACCAATATCAACTTTTTGATAATTTTCACAAGTTTTGCAGAATGTATGCGTGTCCTTGAACATGGTGGGCCAATAAAATCCAGATTGTAAGATTTTTGCAGTTGTCTTCTTTGATGAGAAATGACCCCCACATGCCTCAGAATGACAAAATTTAATGACACTACTTACCTCATTGTCAGGAATGCATATTTGAAATATTTGATTAGAACAATATTTGAATAAGTAAGGGTCATCCCAATAAAAGTTCTTCACTTCGTTCAAAAACTTTCTTTTGTCTTGTGTACTCCAATGAGCTGGCAAATCTCCTGAAGAAAAAAAATTGATACGATAAGCAAACCAAGGCATTGAGCTAAGAGAAAGTAAGGATTCATCAGGAAAGTAATCATCGATTGGTGTGATGTCAGATGTCGAATCTATTGTCAATTGATCCATGATAACATTTTTGGTGCCTTTCTTGTCCTTGATTTCTTCTTGAGAATAAATCATTTGCAAATCTTCAGATTCATTGAAGTCAGTTTTACTCAAAGTAGTTTCAAATTGATCATAAACTAATTCTTCAATAAGATCTACTTCCTGGAAATCATTATCATCACCAGGTTGCTTGCAAATGTTGAAAATATTCATTTCCAGTGTCATGTTTCCAAATGATAACTTCATTAGTCCATTCCTACAATTAATCAATGCATTAGAGGTTATAAGAAATGGAGTCCTAAAATAACTGGAATTGAATTACATGCTTCAACAGGTTGTGTATCCAAGACAATAAAATCCACAGGATAAATGAATTTATCAACTTGTAGTAACACATCTTCAACTATTCCTCTAGACACTTTTACAGATCTATCAGCAAGTAAAAGAGTTACAAAAGTTGGTTTTAACTCACCTAGATTAAGACTTTGAAAAACTGAATATGGAAGTAGATTCATACTAGCTCCAAGATCAAGTAAAGCTTTTTCAATTTTATGTTCTCCAATAAAGCATGAAATTGTAGGACAACCAGGGTCTTTATATTTCAAAGCATTATTGTTTTGAAGAATGACACTTACTTGTTCGGCTAAAAAGGCTTTTTTTTTCACATTCAGTTTTCTCTTCACAGTGCACAGATCTTTCAAAAATTTAGCATAAGAAGGTACATGTTTAATAGCATCCAACAAAGGTATATTGGTCCTTACCTGTTTGAAAGTTTCAAAGATTTCAGAGTTGTGGGTGACTTTTCTTTGTTTGGTCATGACATGAGGAATGGAAGTACTTGGCGGGGAATCAGTCTTTTCTTTGCAATGTTTAGGTCCAACCCTTTCCTTACCCTAAAAGATTAACTCATCATCTTTCTCACAAGGTTCAAGAATAGGTTTTTCAATAATCTTACCATTGCGAAGAGTGATGACTGATTTGACTTGATCCATGTGTTGGCTTCTGGAACTACTTGCATTTGCATTGTATTGCCCCTTGGGATTTTGCTGTGGTTGAGATGGAAACTTACCTTTCTCTTGAAAACTGAGAGCAGATGTGAATTTTGCAAGAGCATCTTTTAGATCTGCCATGATTTGAGCATTTTGAGTGTTGATTGTCTCCTGCTTTTCAATGAATGCATGCAATGTTTCCTCAAGATTTCTTCTAGGAGGTGGATCATAAGGAGGTGCATATCCATTGTCGCACCCGACATCGCGGCGGCCCACAAAATAATCTTGAGTAAAAAGAGAAAGAACAGATTTCTGACATCTTGTTCTTTTAGAGGAAAATGTCTCGTTTAAGGAGTCGCCACCTAGTATTATGGTCACTAGGAACCCTAACTGGTCAACAAAGATTCTATGGTACGGGACTAGTTACGTAAAAGGGAAGATATTATCACCCCTTAAACGTTCTGCCTGAGGCAGACTGCATTGCTGGTTTTGTCTTAAATTACTAAACGTTTATTAGTTTATGCTATGATAATTTGCTTATAATATTCCTAACTCTGGCGTCAGTGAATATCCGACTACGGATATTTCAAACTCTGGCGTTGGTAAGTATTACGTAACCCAAAACAAAAATGAATGGTGTTGCTGACTCTAGCTCTTTAAATAAACCAAATAAAATTAAATTTAAATATATGCATGCATATTTTTTATATTTTTATATTTTATATTTTTTTTATTTTTTTGGGGCTGGGCCGAGCTCAGCCCATGTGACTAGGCTGGACCCAGCAAGGCTAGCCCGACCCGGTCACTAGCCCAAGCCAGTGACCCGGCTGGGCTGCAGGCACGCGTGGTTCAAACCACGCGTGCGCTCCACAGGGCGAAGGTAATTTAATTACCTTCGCCCTGTTTTCTTCTCTTAAATCAAAATGCGCATAAATGAAGATAACAGGAAAGCCTTACCTGGCGATTCGAAGGCGCAGGCGACAGCAACAGTTCGAGCACTCCTAGAGAATTCTCTCTTCCTCCTCCTCCCAGTCTCTTCCCCTCTGTTCTTGTGTTTCTGTTTGTTGTTTTTTTTTTACTTACTCTCTGCTCTCCTCTGCTTTCCTCTTCTGTTCATCTGCTGTTCTTTTTTCTTTTTGTTTTTCCCTGCTTTCTCAGTCCTTGTGATGAAGAACAGAGGACGGTGCTGGCTTCTCCTTTCGAATTTGGGTCTGGGTTTTTGCTCTGTGTGTGGCTTGTGTTTTCTTGGTTTTTCCTCTGTTTTTCTGGGTTTTTCTTCCTTGTTTTTGCTTGCGTTCTCTCTTTTTTTCTTCCCATCGGTTATGCTCTTTTCTCCCTTTTTTTTTTCATCTCTGTCTTTTTGTTCTCTGCCGTTCGTGGCCTTTTTTTTTCCTTTTCGTCTCCTGGGTTCACCCCTGTTCTAAGTCTCTCTCTATATCTCTATGTCTAACTCTCCCTGTATCTGCCTGTTCCTTTTTTTTTTTTTTTGTAGTATGTGAATTTGTGCTTTGAAGACGAAAGCAAAGCTAAGGGTACGCTGGCTTTTTCTCTGGTTTTTCTTCCCCTGTTTCTATTTCGTTTGCTTCTCTCTCTCTAACCAACCTCCATTTTTTCAGTGCTCCTCTGTTTATATAGAGCCCGACAGGTTTGTAACGGGCGGTATGCTGAGGGTCGACCACCATTAAGGCACCCATAACTGAAGCCAACGGACGATTACTGCTGCAACGTTTCTCAGTCTTTACTGCAGAAAATGGTCACTGGCTTAAAGAAGAAGAAGATGAACAGCCTTTCAAAACGACGCTGTTTGGAGATAACAGGTGGCCATTTTACGTTTTGACCCATGCAGTTTCGAAAGTCTTGTAATTAAACCCCTGGTTTAAACTGTAATTGGCCCCCTGCATTTGCGCGCCATTTTCAATGTAGTCCTTGGATTTTAATTTTGCAATTTTGACCCCAAACTTTAATATTTCTTCAATTAAGTCCCTGAATAAGTTAATTCCAAGCTCAATTAAGTCTAAAACTTGTCAATTCTTCAATTAAACCCTTGATTTGATTAATTAAATTAATTCCAAGCTCAATTAAGTCTCAAAACTTATCAATTCTCCAATTAAGCCCTTGATTTGATTAATTAAACTAGTCAAGAATTTAATTAAATCTTTAAACTTCCAATCATGTTGCCCTTAACCCAAATTTTAATTCATTCTTCATTTATTTTATTTTTACTTGTTTTTCATCATTTTTTTCAGTAAATAAAATAATTAAAATAGAAAGGTCAAAAATTAGGTTATGACAGTTGCCCCCTCTTTATAATATTTACTATGCAAAGATATTAGAAAATTTCATTTTCTTTTAGCTTTGTGTAGTAAATGTATAAAGAATAGTAGATATAGAAAGAACTTTTGCTTTTTTTTGTTCTTTTTTTTTTTAGTCTTGAAAACTTTGAAAACAGTAGATTGACACACGACCTTTACAGAGAGATGTAGAAATCAAGAAACAAGTCATTTGGAAGAGGACCTAATTTTTTGTTTTTTTTTTAGAAGTGGTCTCATTGTAATGGGTGACCTACCCAAGTGGAAAAATACAAAGAAAGGGTCCCGTTGTGATGGGTGACCTACCCAAGTAAAAAAAAGAGAGAATGAGCGCTCGAAGGCGCACTCAAAAGAATGTGAGGGCTCAAAGGTGCACTCTAAAGAATGGTCTAGGGCTCAAAGGCGCGCTCGAAAAGAAAGCGATGGCTCAAAGGCATGCTCGAAAAGTAGACAAGGGCTCAAAGGCGCGCTCGAAAGGAAGCGAGGGCTCAAAGGCGTGCTCGAAAAGAAGGCGAGGGCTCAAAAGCGCGCTCGAAAGGGAAGCAAGGGCTCAAAGGCGCGCTCGAAAAGGAAGGTAGGGTTAGGAAACGCACTACCTTGGATGGTCAAGGGCTCGAAGGAGCACTTGAAAGGAAATAAGGGCTTGAAAGCGCCCTAAAAAAAGATGATCGAAGGCTCGAAGGCGCATTCAAAGAAGGTGGAAAAACACAGAGATTTTTCAGGTGGCCTAATTCTCATGGGCAGCCTGCCCAGGTTGAAAAATTCTCAAAAATGAAAAATTTTCAAAAGCAATTTCAATTTTTGGCCATTTCAAATTGGCCTTCCACTTGATGGATTCCGCCAGAATTTTCTCTTATGAAATTTGCAAAACTCATTGTCCAATGTCTCAAAGTTTAGATGATATGCATGCATCTTTACCTGTTTTAAAATATAGGCCCCCTATTTTTCTTGATCTTCTTGTTGCTTTGATTGATGAGGACTTGCTACCTCCGATTTGGGTCATCTTCATCGTTTGGCTTCTAGTCCACTCGAGTTGGCCCATATAAATCTTTTTTCCAGATTTGTTTACACAACTCAGTCTTCATAATGTCCATCATGACCCACTATCTTGCTAGAGATTTTCTGTCTCGTCATATAATTTTAGAGGATCATTCATTAACCCAGTCTCACTACTACAAACATTCGGTGTCAATTGCTGAAAGGATCAAACTGTCTTTCGTAAACCAAAATGTCCCCTTATCTTATTGTAGGAAATGCTCCTCTCTTTTTCCTAGAAGATATAGATTTTCCTTGAACACAATGTTGCCCCCTTGTACTGGTCATTGCCCCCAAGTGTGCTATGTTAGTGACTTAGACAAATAATGGTTTTAAGAGGCCCTTCTCTCATTTCTCTCCTTTTCAGTTTGGTGAAGGATATAGGTCGAGAATAAAACTTGAAATCTTGATCTTGCATTTTGAAAACAAAAATTGTTTCGATGTGAGCCTAAAACAATTTGCTTTTGAAATCTTGCAACTCCTTGGTTATTTTCTTTCTTGGAAAAGAGATTATTTGCTCTTGTGTTTGGTAATGAAGTCTTCGGTGAAAATACGTCATGAGGTGACCTTTTGTTTTTATAGGTTTTCAAAGTGAAGGGCTCGAAAAAAAGCTCAAGGTTTTGTTTAAGAAAAAAAAACTTGTCTCTTTTTTAACATTCATTTTTATCAGCATGAATAATGAGTAGTTTATTCTTGATGTCATGAATCTTATGAAAAAGTATTCTTTGCATTTTGAGAGCATTGTTTATTGTTCCAGGTTGCTTGCTTGCTTGATTAGAAAGGACTTCTACAGGCACGTAACGTAGGCTGTGGTTTTTGGCTATGAAAGAAAATGATTCATAAGGCTCAAAGAGTGTTTCAGGGTTTCAAAGCTGAGGATCACTATCAACAGTTTGACTCTTGACGTCATTCATATTTTATTTTGCCGCTCTTCTTTGATTTGCCGCTTCTTCTTTTTTATTGCTTTGCTATGGCATACTCACTTTATCTTGGAAGTCACTTTTTCTAGTGATTTGGGCATGCCCCCTAGCATTTGAGTTTCTTGAGCTCTTATGCCTTTTTGGCTTTCTCACGGCTTTTTCTTTTTTCTCATTGAAATTTTCTCTTGCCCCCCAGTGTAGGGTATAATCCTAGTCGGGATTTTTTTTTCATGAAAGAAAAATTATTCAGGCTCAAAAAGGGATCGCAAGGGATGTACTTATTTCAGAACGTGAAAGGAATAACAAAGATGGCCTTTCCTCATTTTAAGCGCAAGCAGTTAAGATCAATAAACTTTGACCTCATCCAGTTTGATGGTTTGGTCTTTGCAAAGATGCATTTCATGAATCATGAGCAACGAGTTCACTACATACCCTTATTCATACATTTAAAAACACATGATTCAAGAATCATGGAGGTAAGGGTGTTTATTCATTTCATTATTTTTTTTTGGTTTATAATTTAGTCACCTCAATGATGGAGTTGCTTGATTCACTTGTCATTCTACAAGTAGAATGTCAAAAATATCATTTTTTGAATAAACATCAAATTATTTTTTGAAATCAAAATGCCAGATCAATTTTTCAAAACTCCAATAGGGAAACTGATTTTGGTAAAAGAGATGAATTGCGTCTATGAGATCACGCGAGGCTTCAAAAGTGTATTCGTGAGCTTTTATAAGAAAACTCTCTTAAGAAGATGAATAATGCTTGGTCGTAAACATGATTGAATGATAAACTCATTATTTCATTGAAACTTTGGAAAAGAAGTTCAACAACAAAGAACTTATGCCAACATCTTGGGCTATGAATATCGGCATGGTAACACATAAAGGGGCTAAACATTTCGCAGTCATTGATTGAAATTTTCAAAATCTTTTAATCATTCATTCTCCTCGACAAGGGCATCTTTTCAACAGTTAGTTGAAGTCATATGCAGACCATTCTCGACCTACTATCACCAAGCTTTATCTTCAAAATAGTTGATTTATGGGAGTCGGTGTGAAGATATTAGCTATAGGAATGGTAAGTGCCTTGGCAACCCCCTTCAATATCCTTTCCTTTTTTAGTGAAACCATTCTTTTCAGTCAGATCAGCAATTTTACCTAACCCAATGGCTTGTTCAATCCTCTCATCTATAACAACCAGGTTAGTAAAATGTTGTGCAGAGCTTCTAACCAAGCATTCAAAGTACGGAGCTTTAAAGGTGTTGGAAAATAAACTGATCATCTCTTTTTCCAACATTGGAGGGTTAACTTGTGCAGCTACCTCACTCCATCTTTGGGCGTATTCTCTTACGGACTCCTTGTTGTTCTTCTCCATAGCTTGCAAGCTTAACCGATCAGGGCACACGTCTATATTGAACTTATATTGCCTCATGAAGGCATCAACTAAATCCTTCCATTTTTTAACCTTGGTATTGTCCAACTACATATACCAAGTGAGGGCAGCGCCAGTTAAGCTGTCTTGAAAGAAATGAATTAGCAATTTCTTATCCTTAACCACCTCAGCGATTTTGTTGCAGTATGCCTTGAGATGAGTTATAGAGCATTGGGTTCCTGTATATTTAACGAATTCAGGCACCCTAAACTTCTTAGGAATGACTACGTTAGGTACCAAACACATCTTGGCAGCTTTCACCAGGTCACACAAATGGTTTCCCTCAACTGCCCTTACCCTCTCTTCTAGGGCAGTCCATTTTTTCAAACCCTCTTCTTTTACTATCTTGCCCTTTTGAGATTCCTTCTTTGTAGAATCAATGGTAAATGACATTCTTGTGGGGTATGCTGGTTGGAAATGCATGGCTTGTTGAAAATCAGATAACAACCCACTTGCCCCAGATTCTGTGGATTGAAAGGATTTACGAGCATAGGTTCAGGTTGAGCTATATGTGTTGCTTTTCCAGATTTGTCTCTCAAGGCCTGTTCGAGTAGACTAGTAAGCCTTGCGACTTTTTCTTTAAGATTGTCCACCTCTTTTTGGTGGGTTTCAATGGGGAACCTATATTTCAACCTGCTAAATGTAAATCATGCAATTTATGCAAAAATGTTGATTAAAAAAATGCATATGAAATGCAAACTTGCCCTTCACGGGGTGACAACCTAGTAGGAAGATCCTAATTGTTGAGTGCATCAAGGGGTTGGTCATTATCTAGTTTCAAAGGGTCTCTCGCATGCTCAGTGATCGTCCTTGAAAGGTCGATATGAGGCTTACAAGTAATGTGAAGATAGAAGCCCTGAGTAATATCAGTTTGGCATATCAACCACTTCCAAGTAAACAATCAAGCGAGAGTTGGATGGTTTCACGAGTCTTACCCAGGCTAAAGCCATTGGGGT
>Ga0307513_10008973_pt1 | contig 12686 bp, 7 predicted proteins | sample 15_EM_MG_FD_202174 | JGI IMG/M metagenome (GOLD analysis project Ga0307513, IMG submission 202174) | Populus trichocarpa ectomycorrhiza microbial communities from riparian zone in the Pacific Northwest, United States - 15_EM | ecosystem: Host-associated > Plants > Roots > Unclassified | place... | reverse complement strand
GTCCATAGGGTAGGGTGGTGGGCTCGTTGTTAATCTGGCACTTATCGCATGACCGACAGTATAGGACAAAGTCCTGGCGCATCTGTGGCCACCAGAAGAAGCAAGCCGCATAGGAGTAGCATTTGTAGGCTGAGAAATGTCCGAGGCCTTCATGGACAGTCTTGAGGATGAAATCCCGTAGGGATACCCCCTTCTCAAGAGGTCCTACCGGTATATAAAGGTTTTCGTACCCATTGGTGTTCTGGGCAAGTAGAAGGCCATCGCGGATGGAATAGTGCAATTTGTTATCGGTTTCTTTGACCCTGGTGTAGAGGGCGTCGGTCTTAAGGGCTTCTCTAACTCGCTGGGCGAGGATACCCATAAGGCGGGAGTGTAGGGTGCTTAGGAATTGGTTGGCATTGGTTGCCTCATCGGAGTCATAGCCTGCTTGGCTGTAAAGGGGACTAAGGGCCGGCGAGGCCATAGGCGGTGTGGCTAGAATGGTATCATTCATACGAAAAGGCGGGAGGCTTTCTGAGAGGTATGGGATATCGGGGAGCGAGGCCTGGCCTGCTTCAAGGGCTGTATTCGATGTTGAAGTCCTATCCTGCTCTTTTCTCTTTGTCTTCTTACTCTGCTTCCGGACCTTAGGGTCCTTTGGCCAGTAGCCTGCGCCTTCTTTCTCATTCTTATGTATTTCACACCCGTCGTCAGTGCATGACATCCAGCGCATTTCTGAGTGTGGTCCTTCCATTACACTAGAGATTGGGAGAGTTGTATTATCACCCCAAGAGTTTCCAATCGATATTCTGCTATCATTGCTGCCTGCTCTTGATGTAGCTGGCGAGGAAGCAGAGGCCTTACGCTTCTGGGAGCGAGTCACAGCATTGCTGGTAATCTCGTCCATAAGGTATTCAGGGCGGCAGCAACTCATAGAGTCACTGCTGGTAAGGGTGGGAGAGGTTTGGGCTTCGCCTGAGTGGTACATGGCGTCGTCTGATTCAAGGCTAAAATCGCTCGAGGAGGCATAGCTTGTATTGATCTGTAGGGGTTGGGCAGGCTGAGGTAGCTCAAGGCTATCATAATCTATAGTGGGGTCCTTGAGGCTTATATCTAACGGCCCTGGGGTTCCCTCATGGATTCTCGATAGGTAGTCTCCTAGGAAATTCTTCGCTCCTGGCTGGTATTCTATTTTAAAATCAAAGCGACTGATGTGCGTTAGCCATCTCTGCTCTCGTCCATTGAGATTCTTTTGTGTCATGAGTTTGGTGAGACTCTCGTGGTCTGTAACCCGTGTAAATTGCCTGTGTAGCAAATGGGGAGCGAATGCTTCCATACCCTCAATGATTGGGAGCGTTTCCTGTTGGTGTGTGGGGTAGTTGCTTTGTGATGACGTCAGCTTCCTGCTGTGGAACGCGGCAGGTCTGGCTGCATCTCTGGTTGGTCCTTGGCCAATCCAAGGGCCCGTACCTGTAGGGGATGCATCGGTAAAAAGCGATATCATATCTGGCTTATTATAGTCGATCAGTCTTAGGACTTTGTGCTTATCGGCGGCGCGCTTGACCGCTTCGAAGGCTGCTTCCTGCAGATCCGTCCACAGCCATTCAGCGTTCCCACTCAGGTCTGTGAGCGGGGCTGTGATGGTGGTGATGTGGGGAATGACCTGCGAGATATAATTAACCATTCCCTTAAATCGATGCAGTTCTTTCTGGCTCTCTTGTCTTGTCCAGTCCATTATGGTCCGGATTTTCTCTGGTGCAGGATGGATGCCATCCTCGTCTATCATATGGCCTAGGATATCGAGTTTTGTGGCAAAGAAAACACTCTTTCTTGGGTTGGCATAATAGCAGGCGTTCTGCAGCTTACTGCAGCCGTTCGTAACGTCCTTAACATGCTCCTCAAAGGTGTCACTGAAGACAAAAATATCGTCAATGTAGACCCATATGTTCTTGCCTAATTCGTCATGGAATAGGTCCTCCATAGTCCTCACGAAGGTTCCGGGAGCATTCATGTCTCCTTGCATCATGACCTGAGTGGAAAAGCCGCCAAAGGGTGTCTTGATAGTGTTGTACTTCACATCATCTGGGTGCACTCTGGTCTGGAAATAGGCGTCACGGAGATCTATCTTGCTGCGGAATCGTCCTCTGGCTACCGCATTTAATATAGTATTCTGTTCTGGGATCTGTGTGTGATCGGCCTGGGTGTTATCATTCCTGAAGCGGAGGTCTACCCGGGGTCCGATTCTGCCATCGCTTTGGGCTTCCACAAACATGCTGGCTCCACCGGGCACACTGGTCCTAGGGAGGATACTGGCGTTCATCTGCTTGTTGATCCATGCCTTGTTTTTGGACATCAAGGCTTGTGGCGCCTTGAAGGTGGGTGTCTTTAAAAGCTTCGTCGGGTCTATGACCCTTATCCTGTCCATTATCTTGCCTACGGGGGGCAGTTCCTCAGGTACTTCTTTGACAAATACCTTGGGGAACATCGCTAGGAAGTCTGGTACTTCCTGTGGCTTCGGCATGTCTGATCTAGACTCTCTAGGTTTTCCGTCACAGGTAACTCTGACCTTGTACTTGGAGAAGTAAATGCTGTTCTTTTGGCAATCGATGACCGCTCCTAGCCTTATGAGATCGTTTATACTGATGAGGATATCGTAGTCTGATACTGGCGTGACCAGCATAGGCACCTTGTCGACTTTCATCTTGCCTAGCTGAATCATAACCTTAACCGAGAAGTTGCTAGTTGATCGCGATCCTTTAACTGCCATCTTTAGGGTGACGGGATTCTTCCTAGCTGTGTAGGGCATGTTGTGTGTTGTAACGAATTTGTTGGATATCAGGGTACCGCCAATGGTACCTGAATCTGCGAGGGCTCTGGCGGGCTTGCCATTGATGTTGATAGTGAATTCGAGTGCTTGGAATGGACTATCCTTAGGCATGTCTACTGTAGTCTTGTAGGTTCTGATGGAGCCGATACCATCTAGGGCCTCTGTGCTGTCGGTATCGGGCTCATATTCGCCTGCGCTGCTGGCTGGGCTTTCCTCAGAGAGGCGAACATGGTTGGTCTTAACTTCTTTCTTTGGGTATTCATTTGCCATGTGTCCCCTTTCGCCACAGTAGAAACAGGCTCCATCGGCCTTGCGGCGGTTCTTCTCAGCCTTACTTGGCTTGTTGGACTTGATATAGGTCCTCTTCTTGGCTGGGGCCTTTCCTTTGCCTGTGCTCCTGGGCGTTGATATGGTAGAGGGTTTGCGGTAGGTATTATCTTTCTTTGGTGTATAGGTTTTGCTACTTGGAGCCTGGCTTCTATCGCTGCCTTTGTGGCCGCCAGTTCTATACATGGTAGAGTCATAGCGTTCTGCTACAGCCACCATCTGGTCCCAGGTTTCTTCTGGTCTGAGCTGGGGCTCAAAATTGCGGCGTAGTCTAGAGTCTATACCATCGAGAAATCCCAGTTTCTGTTTAAAATCTGAGATGGATCCATTTGGAAGAGATCCTTGGAGGTCCGCTAGCTCTCCAGCTATCTTCGTGATGCGTGCTGGCTGTCCACCAGCTGTCTGGCGCACATTCTGCCACTTGTGATAGGTGTCATCGGTGTTTGTAGAGGCTTCGAATAGCTGCTGAAAGCGGTGTGTCAGCTGCGGTTGGGTGAGGTTTTCTTCCTCTGTGTCTATTGTCTGGAATGCGTTGTTTGCTTTCCCTTCTGTGTAAAAGCCATAGTAGTCTGCCACTCCAGGGGAGTCATCATTCAGTCCAGATCTCGCCAGATATTTCTTGACTGTTCTGAGCCATTGCTTGAGTTTGTCTGGTTTGAGGTCTTCTCCTTCACCGCTAAAGAAAGGCGATTTAGCGGGCTTAGGAGGGGGCAACCTGGCCGGACCTGGGTCTGCCATGGTGCCTGTAGGTGGGTCTGGGGCTCGAGGTGGTGGATGTGGTCGTTCAGGGGGCTCTCTGGCGTTCCTGGGTCTTGAGGGTCTTTCTGGTGTGTCTGGGATGAATGTACTGGGTAGTGGTTGTTCCCTATGCTCTCTAGAGTGCGGTCTAGTTGGTGTTTGACTTCCAAAGACTCCTGGAATGCTGGGTGATCGCCACGTGCTTGTAGTGGGGTGTTCTGATGGGCGTTCAGTTTCGGAAGTTTGCTGTGCTGCTGCTCTTGCTGCTGTTCTTTCCTCCAGCGGGCGGGCTTCTCTTTGAATGAGTTCCTCAGCTATGAGGTTGTGGTCTTCGTCTGAATCTGTATCTAGATCTCCTGGAAGGAGGTGATGGGTTCTTGGTGGTGGATCTGCTGACCCTGGCGTGGGCCCAGGGGTTGGTTCTTGTGTGGTGGGTTCTGGAGTATCGTCTGTGGGTTCTGCAGAAGGACGATTGTAGGCCCTGCCGGACCTGGTAACGCTTCTGCTCCTGCGTTCTGCTATTGTGAATGTAGCACCTGAGCCGGGAGTTCCTTTCCCTGCTTCTCCTGCTTCTAACTAGTTATCAAGATACTGGGAGGGTGATCAATCCTACCAGGCTGTTCGCAATCCTGAGAACAGAGGGGTTTCACCTGCTTTAGGCAAAAAAATGTAACAGGTTTATTCCTGTCTAACAAAAGTGCAATAGGACCAGCGGTAGACCTGCTAGCGCTGGTGCTAAGGCAGGCTTCAAGGGACGGGTAGCCAGAAGGATAATAGTTGAAGGACAGATTGGGCTAAGGGACTCAGGGATTGCCGTTCAACCAAGTGTATTCTTAGACTGAAGGTCTGTCGAAGTCTGCTGTCTCCTGCTAGCCAGGAGACTGGTTTAAATACAAAACCCAACAGCGATAGCCTTCCTGCAATCACGATCATTACCAGTAGCTGCGCACATACCGGAATCCTGTAATCCTGCAAGACCAAAGAAAGAAACAAACAATGCTCAGCCTTCGCCAGTGTTACATGACCTTTCCATACCCGGAATCCTAAATATAAACTTCCTAACAAAGCAAACTAAACATAGCCATACGATAGCATAGCCTATCTGACTCAGAGGCAGTGGCGGAGCTGAAATCAAATCAAATAAACCAAATATAGATCAACTAAACATAGGAGATCCTGCACTGCCCGCTCCTGTGAACAGTTACCGGAACATGTACACATGTTACAGTATGGCTTTTGGGCGTATGGTTTTGGGCGCATGGCTTTTGGCGTATGGGTTTGGACGCATGGTTTGGCTTTGGGCGTATGGTTTTGGGCGTATGGTTATAGGTGTATGGTTTTGGGCATATGGCTTTGGGCGTATAGTTTGGACGTATGATTTTGGGGGCACAGCCTTGCAAATGAGGGCAGGCCAAGCTCAAATGTATACACTAGCACCCTGCTATCCCGGAGGAACAAAATCTTAAGAATCCATCCCGCATAGCGAGTGATCCGGGACAACAGGCCAGGCTTTGGTGTAAAGAAATTGAGAAATTACTGAGATTCGCACGACACAGCAAGGTATCCGGATTATCAAGATCCGGAACAGCGGGGTGTGAGTGTATACCCATACTAAATAGAAAAATCAATGATTAGGAACATTATTATACATTCAGATGCATGCGCCGCTTCTTCCACCATTTAGGCATCTTATTGAACTCCCACAATGGCTTCCTCGTCTTCTCCACATATGCATTGTGCACTGCTTGATGTGTCAAGTGGACAACGCTATACCAATTTCCCACAAAAGAGCCAATATAATGTTCCACTGCATAGGAACACATGAAAATAATGGAACCTAGAGAATATATCTTAGTTACTTATTAGAATTGGATAAGATGGGCGGGAGTCACTACATACCTGGGGTACAATCAATCTTGCCTCCAAGCTCAGGAAAGCAGGCATCGCCACCCTCAAAGTCTCCGAATACTACTATCGCAGACCACCCATGGCACACGTCCTCCAGATGCTTATGGTTATTGGTATTCGCGTTGATGACAAGTGAGCAGGAGGTCGATATTCGAAATGCCTCGTCAACATTGTCAGCTTTCCCATCGTAAATCGTCTCATAGACTGCTGTCTATTTGGAACGCTCCTCCGGGAGGAAAGTCTGAAATAGCGCCTCAACGGTTTGAGTCAATGGTAAAAGCTGTTGGCCAAATTCTTTTAGTGGGGGAATTGCTGATTTCGTGTTATATGACTGGGCTGGCGCGGGTCCAATTTCAATATTCTGCGTTCGTGATCCCATTCGTTGAACGAAGGCACTGCGCCCAATGAAACAGCCTTTTGTTCTCAAAGTACCGTCCGGGTTATGTTTGCTGCTCCCGTTTCCTGCAGGAGAACTCAGGGTTGTAGCATCCTTCATACTATCACTCGCAGCCTTGTGAGTGGTATGAGCGCCTTCCATCCCCGCGCTTGGCCTATAGCGCTTCCGCGTACCGCTTGCACCATGTCGGGTATGATCTGCCGCTATATTCCGTGACGCAAGATATTTGTGTACCGCCGGTTCAACTTGGGGTAATAGCCAACATGCCTTGCTATTCCCAGCTTTGATTACACCTAGGACGCCTTGCCTGAAGATTGTTTAGTATATAAGCCTAGTCTTAGCCCAAAGAATGAATTACTTACTTGTCCTTTATTATAACAATCTCACCGGTGATCCCATGTAATTGGGCCTCATTTTCCTCTTCGAAACGCTCCTTCAAGTGGGTATCTGGCAGCCGTTTAGGTCGCGAAAGGAGAGAGCCGACAACGTTAAAATTGCCACATTGGTGGTATCTGACGTGTGGATGATCGGGGGTTTTCAACATGTGGGAAATATTTCTTTTCATTGAATAAACCTTATCCATATCCAGCCGTAAACATGGTTCCCCCGAATCTAATACAAGCGACGAGGAGATTAGTATATGCCGTAAATACAGATATGCGACCGTGTTGAAAGGTAAATACAACAATTGCTAATTTCAAGCCGATGCTGAGAGATCGGTTAAATAGCAGAGAATAACACACCTTTCGCATCCATGGTACAATTTGCAATATCTTCACTCCCATGTTCAGAGTTGTGGAGGTGATTCGCAGCTTTTTTTCTTTCGTGCTGCCGCTTGCCATTCTCCGCATGCCTCCTCTTCATTTTTCATAGCCCTCTCAGAGTCTTCCGCAGCCACACAAACTCGCTCAAAGCAAGCTTCCCTCCCGCTCAAAGCAGGATAGAATGAAGTGCGGTTGGTATAGAGCCACGATAAAGGTATCCAAATGTCCTCGAGTGGATGGCGGGTCAGGAGAGACTTCGGCGGGGAGGAACTTGGGTTCAAGAGGGCGCAGCGCGGGACATAGATTCAGAGGGCGGCGGGGTGAATGGTTTCTCTGTCTATGGGAGAAAAGGGGAAACAGAAAGAATATAGGGGAAGACAAATCACGCTATGACCTGACAAACTCGACTAACTAGAGCCAATGCAACTAGCCTTTGCACTAGTGCGTATTATCTACAACACCATTACCAGTGTATTATTTTGCGCCTAGGATTTTTCTGAGGGTATGATTTTGTGTGCGTATGATTTGTGTCCGTATGATCTTTCTGTGTGTATGATTTTTTCTGAGCGTATGATTTGTATACGTATGATTTTTCTGTGCATATGATTTTCATGACGATGCTCCTGTTCCTATAGCTTATTGTAAGAGCTGGAATAAATGGCCAATGTATTCAGACTTCTTGAATTTCCGCCTCTGAAAACATAGAATCCTTCTACTCACTCTGACATTTACTTGGGGTGTGCACGTCTGATGGGGTGCACAAGGGTCAGAAAATGGACCCCGTCCGCCCGATCGCATATACAGTCCCCCAATTATATAGGGCATTTTCCAATCAATTCATGTCGGCTCGTCATTCACTAAGGTATACATTGTTGACTTGACATCTCCTTGGCATGTCTTGGCCACTAGGATAACTTAGGGGATAGTTAAAATGCCTTGTCAATTAATCAGTCAAATTCTATGATTTTATAATGATTTTACACGAAAAGTAACTTAGTAGAAACAGGATCTTTTCTTTTCTTTCCCCACAGTTCCTGCACGCTTCCCGGGTGGAACGCGAATCGTGGTATTAGTTCCTGTCTGGTCTCTTCCGCGGGTTACACGTATAACCGGTAGTGAATCAGTGGTTCCCGATAGAGCCTCCTCCTCAGAACAATGCTCTTCCAGGCGGCCCCTTGAGCCTGCTGTGCAGTCGGAAATTTCGTCAGCCGGTTGGTCGGTACTTTCAAGATCGCTCAGTGCTTCACCGGGAATCTCCGTCTCACCCTCTTATGAGCCATCCTTCTCATCAGTGTCGGATGCAACATACATGTTGACTGTACTATCACGGATTCTTTCTTCAGGATCTGATTCCTCGGAGGCTCCCAAGTCATCTACACCTTGGTTTCGAGGTGGTGCAGGCCGTGCATATTGAGATTCAACCAGTGCACGCTTGGGTAGTATAGCCTTTGGCTCTCTTCCAAATTCTCGCCTGCCATCCTGATCAACGAAAGACTATTCGGTGTCCTTCTTGTGTGATTCGTCATCATCGGAGATACAGCCATTATCGTTTTCTATACTTTCTTCCTTCCTATCAGCCCATTAACGATAATCCTCCGCCGCAGCCATTTCTTCGAGTTTTTCTGCCACCCGTTCACTATCGTGACCTGCTAGGTCTCTTCGTAATTCTTCGTTCTCGCAGGATTTTACCAGCATTGAAGATCGCATTGTACTACTTTTGAGTCGTAAGCGCCGATAGGGAATCACATCTCTTGCCATGCTAAACACCCGCTCTACTCCAACACTCCCCCCTTGAACAGCGAGAATATCCCTAGCCATCCCAGCCAAATTCGGGAATCTTCCCACATTAACCTTCCACCACTCCCGTATATTTGCCTTGTAAAAAATCCCCGCTGGGCAGGCCTCACGTGTGGGATCCATAGCCTCAGCGTCTGGCTCGGGCGGCTCAATCCCAGAATCGGTTTCGATGTACACTAGTGCCTCACTCAGGATAACTGCTCTGTGTCACGAAGAGTAAAGGTGTTTGGATCGACTGTTCAGACCACTCCGTGGAATTGACATGTCAGGTGCCTGATTATTTATTGGTGCATAGTACAGATCATAATACGCTATGAACTCCTTTTTATATGACTTCTCATACTCAGTCTCCCCACTGGCATCAAGATCCCATTCTCGAAAAAGGTTGAGTTTGCAATAGGGATTTAGGCAAGCTCCAATGCCGAACAGAAGACCTCTTGGACTTTCTGTTTTACCATAGTAAGAGGCAGCCTTCAATTTAGCTTTGACTAGGCACTCACGAATATCAACCTTCCATTGCATCCTCTTCCGTTCTAACTTGGATATTTGCATTTCCAAATGATCAAAGATAACTTGATACACTTGAAACACTCAATGAATGGTGACGCCACGTGTTTGTGACATCCACAAAGTCCAAAATCGTATCGGTTGAAGTACCTCCAAGATGTATTCAATCTGCCGCCACTCTTCCGGGGTTGACCAGAGAGGCGTAAACTCGGCATAGGTTTGTAACAAGTCCTTGGTGAATTCCCGTAGCCGTACAGATCTCTCCAACATATTTAGGCTTGAGTTCCACGGTGTTTTGACATCATAAAGTAGTATAGTAGGGATCTTAACCCGGTTATTCTGTATCTCGATGCAGTGTTGACGCCGTTGAGGTGTAGCACCAACCGCAATACTCATTTTCCGATGCTATAAACCATTATGAGCATTATCTCTGACTAAAGGTATCTTAGGTGAGAACAATGAGCAAAACACTGGGGGCCTACTCTCACATTGGCGCGCATTCAATTTGGAATAATGAATTTGTGCATATACCCTTGTGCGTATGAATTTGTGCATATGAATTTGTGCCTACGAATTTGTGCCTATGAATTTTTGCGTATGAATTTGTGCCTATGAATTTGTGCGTATGCATTTGTAATATAGGTTCTAGGTATGAGATCTTAGACACATTACCTTTTCTACTGTTTTGTGAAAGCCGTTATCCAATCTCATAACCTTTTCGATATAGCACGCCTTAAAGCCAGACGGCATATGACCATCCCGCGATTTCACCTTGATCGAACTCATAAATGCCCCACAGATAAGCTGAACAACATGGGCCATTCATGGAATATGATTTTCCAATTGACACTATTCAACCGATAGTAAACTCCAAGCATTGTTTAGGGCTTGGGTGAGCGTTCGGTTATTGCTGGCACTATCGGTGGTGGAACCCAGAATTCTATCCTGAATCCCGTATCTGGCTAGAACGTCATTAATTATTCCTGCCATATTAGCCCCCGTATGAGAACCCGTGATTTCCTTGTACCCAATGAGCACCTCCTCCATCTGCCCCCTATCTGAGATCCCATAAGCCACAATTGCTAAAAAGCAAGTTTTTTCGGTGAAGTCCATGTATCGGCAGCCAGAGAAATCTTTCCTGCAGCAGGTAGACATGTTCGAATATCGTCCACGGTAGACTTTCCCAGCCGTTTCAAATGCCGTGTTAATGTCGTGGGCTGGGGATTTCGACTACCGGACGAATGTACTTGAAGACACGACGAAAGGCATAGTTGTTTGAGCAATTAAAGGCGAGATTTGTTTCTAAAAACACTTTTAGAAAGTATTCTTCGAAATCATGCTGATTGAATCCTGCTGGTATGGCCAGATCCATAATCCTACGCCTATTTCCGGTTTTAGTCCCTTTTTGCAATAGGGTAAGAACGTCTATACCAAGCGGGCTTCCAGCCCGCCCTTCATATCCGTTAATCATCTCGATTTCCGACAACCAGAGGACCTGTTATGGTCATGCATCGAGCTCGTCTCCGTGCCACTTGGGTGAGCTAGGACCTTTCTGCACATAATGCACATTACTCTCGGCGTGCCCATAGCACTACCTAAACGGTCAGCAGATTGTTCAAAGTATTTCCACTCCTCTGTGCCTCGAAGATCCGAGTTCCACTGTATCTTTTTCTTGCCAGTATATTTCGCAGTATAGACTATATACCCTGGTGTACCTTGCCACCACTCCATCCAACTCTCATGGTATTCCTCCGTATAGAAATAAAAGTTTCCAAATATCTCAAATGTAACTGTTTCGCTTGTTGACGAAGTCACTGCTAGCGGATGAAGCAGCTTCCGGGCGTGATCTTGGTTTCCAGGGGGCAGCGGTAGCGAATCGGAGCGCAAGGGTGTTGTGGCACTTGAAAGAGGTGCGCGGGCCACACCAGTCAGAGGTCATGGGGTGGGTATTACCGGGCCTTCACTCCCATATGGACTGTATTCTACCAAGAATTGGGATAAAGATGGACAGTATTCGGGTGCAGGGCTTTCGTGGAACCGTAAAAAACAGGTACGGCTTCTTGCCCCGCAGGTGTAGAGCCCCCCTTGGCTGCCCATCGTGGAAGATTCTGGTTGGGAAGATATTAAGTTGAGATAGTTCTAGCTATCCGTGTACAGTAACAGATCCTCTTGGATCCCGAATGATATTTATATAAAAGTACAGCTGTGGTAGGCATATGAATGAAGGTTATAAGTTGGCCCAGCTATGCTAAGTACGCAAGCTGGCTTCCATTCTGTGATCCATTTCATTGCTCGCATACTTTTTGAGTCTATGAATTGAGTATACGAACATGCATGCGTAGGAACCATTGTGCGTATGAATTTTTGTGCATATGAATTTTGTGCGTATGGTGGTGTATGGTTGCATGTGAATTACTTTGTTGAAAATAGCCACACTCTAGGATTAGGCTCGGTAGCAGCTACATGAATTGGTATTGACAGCTCTGCTTTGGGCATAGCATTAGTCCAAATCCAGTAGGGGTTGATGTACCCTGTTCAATCATAATCTGAGGTAACCAAATTTGATCTTTTACGCGAGTTGACTAGTTCCCATTGAAGACTCTCATACAGCGCATTCGCTCCTACATGGCAACCAAATCTTGAATCAAACCTGCAAGTACGTGGTCTCTTGAAGCTGTCGCAACTATTGAAAGCAAACCCAAGGTGAGGATCTAATACTTGAATACCATGCAGTGACGCAGGCACTCAGTGCCTTTCTGCGTGATTAAAGGTGATTCCTGATTATAACCCTTATATATAGGTTGGTAATTATGCCATGTAATTATCCTCCACTTAGATACTCACAAGAATCTCATACCATAACCCTCTTGTTACTACTGCCGTCTACCTTTGCCGCCTTTCCTTTATTTACACCTAAGACGATGACGACGGCCCCAATCAAGAAAGCTCCAATGGATGAGTTTTATACCTGGACATTTGGCCCTGATGAAATAATCGACCTTTTTCCCACTTCCTTTGGCAGAATGAAGGGGGACTTTTTTTTCTGTAAGCTGTTACTGGATCCCACCTGCTGCAGGTGTGCAACCAACTAGAACTATGAAAGCTGATAGTGAGCGATAGACAAACCTTGTGCCAATAGCCGGTCACCACGGATAGGACAGGAGTACCAATTGGAGATGTGTGGATTCGAGTGGGCAAATCGTGGGGGGAAGGCAGACAAATTGGTACGAGGTGGACGGATCGCTGGAATGTTGGAACGTAGAACCAGGGAATCCCGCGCTATCATACTGGCGCTTGAGTTAGGGTATGAGATTACGGGTCGGGTCTCGAGCTTAGAAATATTTCAGCAGTGTGACTCAGGCAGGCGTGTGGTAAAAGGCAAAATGACGTGGGGCTTAGTTCCAGACTCAGACAGTTAACAATAACTTCATTCTGACTTCTG
>Ga0307513_10008972_pt1 | contig 12687 bp, 14 predicted proteins | sample 15_EM_MG_FD_202174 | JGI IMG/M metagenome (GOLD analysis project Ga0307513, IMG submission 202174) | Populus trichocarpa ectomycorrhiza microbial communities from riparian zone in the Pacific Northwest, United States - 15_EM | ecosystem: Host-associated > Plants > Roots > Unclassified | place... | reverse complement strand
TTAGTAATCTTAGTAGACAATTTCCAGATTGTTTCAACACATGTGTTGAAACAACGATTTGTTGTGTGTACAAACAATGCCCTGCCAAACTCAATCGTTGTTATAACACATGATTTGGCCCAAAACATGTTTTGAAATCAAGAATTTTTCAAACAACGGCCTGCCAAACAGCCCCTAAGGCTTCCACTGCTCCTAAGCTCTCAATTTTTACATTCTCCGAGAATCCTCCCTACGAGTATTAATGGCCGGAGCATACACTCGCTATCCATCCCCGGCAAACAAACCCGATCAGAAACGCAGGAGACTCATCCCAACCACTACCACTTCCACCACATCCTCCCTCCCTCAACCAACGCTTCAAATAAAGACAGTACCACGACAGCTCCCACAGCTCCCACAACTCCACGCACCCTCGCCCTCTCGCCAGAGGAAGCCACCGTACTCAAGCTTACTCCCGACGCTGCCCAAGAAATCTGCAAAGATAAATCCGAGGATGGTCGCCTGCCTAGCATTATGCTTAACTGGTGGTGGGGTCTGTAATAAGCTCCTCGGTACCCGGAGCGTGGACGTCGGCCTGGGAATAATCAATGAGCGGGTGCGATTTCCCAACTCGGCTCTCCAAGTACATCAGGGCAAACATGGAGAAATTCGGCTACGCAGTGTGAACAAGATCGAGAGCAATCCCGAGGAGTCTAAGCATTTAAAGCCTACTACCACAAAGACTCTAGGGCTGGATATCGACCCCGTCAATCTGAGGAGAGGGAACTATTCTGATCATAGTCGGATCCAGCACATGATTTGTTCCACTTTATCTTCAACTATTACATGGGGGATATTGACTGCGGCCCCAGGAATTCGGAAAGGCAGAAAAGGATGCCCTCCGCCGTGACTGTGCCATCAACGCCCTGTTTTACATTCTACACACTGAACCAGCCGGAGACCTCACCGGATTCGGCCTACAGGACACCGCCGCCCGATTATTCGGCACCCGAATACCCCCGAAAGAAACCTTCGCCGATGATCCCCCTCGCGTAGTCCGCTTAATCTGGTTTACTCCACGCCTCGACTTCATCGCAGTTACCGAAGTCATGGACGCCATGAAACTCCCGGAATTCAAGGCATGCAATCCCTCCTCCCCTTAGACATGGATTATCACTCACACAAACTAACACGTCCTACCTGTTCAGCCCGCCCTCAAAACCGAAATCTCCCGCGAGCCCGTCGGCAGTGAGATGGAAAGAATGATCAAAGGGCGCAATCCCCATGTCGCCCTAAGCCTAATCCACGAACTAGATCACTGTAACGAGATATTCTTCCCACCATTCCAAGATGCCTCCAACCTCCATTTGCGAGATATGGAGATCTCCGCGGATATAGTGCGCTATCACTCCTCGGATACACCCCTTCACAACCACACATTTCCGTGCCCCTATTGGCCAATAACGAAAGGTTCCTCGCACGGCCCATCACCGCCATGAGCCCCTAGAAGACCTTACCAGCCTTCCCGGCTGGCAAGAAGAACATCCCCACCACCGCCACGGCAATAAAAGAAAGAGGCACCCCAAGCTAACGACTACAGGACAACCTATGTGAAAGAGGTCCGAGTACTACAGTCAAGATTTGTTCTCAATAGTTCTTGGGTTAGTGGTGTATCGTCATTTGGATAACTAGAATGGTACAAGATGGTGGTGATAATAATAACACCACCACTCGTATTCTAGCAATACAAGAAAAATAACTCTTTTACAGGCTCTCAAACACTAATACAAACCCCCCTGTGAGGTGGAAAAATGGCAACCGGGCGAAAAAAACACGAGGCGCGAGAATCAGGGGGAGGAAAGAATAAGAGAGTTCCCACCGTGACAGCCTAGTAACCCTGCGACAACTGCGATAAGGCCAAGGAGGAGGGAGGGGGAATGGCGGTTTAGAGGCGGACATGGGGGGAATAAGGGCGGTGGTGCACCGTGCTTTCGGTGCTGTTCGGTTGTGCTTGGGGTGGGCGCCTGTCTCGTCTTCATTGTGACTCAAGCACTAGTACACCTCCAATCGCGGAAGGTTATCGCCTTTTGGTCTGGAGTGGCATTAGGCAAGCCGCCTCGGGATATACCCAAGACCAACGTGAATACCCGCTCCAGAATGTCATGCAAATCGCCGGTACAATATGGGAGAATTGAAACAATTGCATCTCCGGCGATTTGCTGAGAAGCTGCGTTCCTAGCTTCCATTAAGTTATGCTACCAATCTTCTGGGTTAATATCACGCATATGTTTAAAATATAGACTTGGCCGCTTAAAAAGCCTCCGAACGCCTTGCACTCATTGCAGTAGCCGACAGCGCAAGGAAGAATACTGCAGAACGAAAAATTTAGTGAGTGTGAGAAATTTCTTAGAGCAGGTTGCTTTTCCAAGACCTTTCTCACACCCACCAAAATTTTCCTTGCGCAGTATTTTTCAGTGAGCCGTCAGGTAAGTTAATACCTCTCTCGTCACAAATGCGTCCGGAGACCTGCTAAATTGTCAAGTACCCGGTAGAAGAAAATTAAACCCTTACCACATCCGCGAAGATATCCACTTGTTCTGAATTCCTGCATCCGAAATCCCTGAACCTCTCCAGAAGCTTCCGGATTTTTGAAATCCGTTCCGAATGCCCACCTTTGGACTAGGAGTCTACAACCTTCCTGTAAACAGCTTTCAGAAGAACAGCTGTTACAATGGAAACCACCCACTTCAGATATTGTTCCTTCTCCTTTAGCCATACTTTATTCTCACCCCTTAACCTCGCTTCATGCTCCCGCTTCTCTTCATACTCCCCCCTCCACTTAATGCCCGGTATGGGGTTTCTTGTGAGTGTCGGAAGGCGGTGATAGAGCCAGTAAGATTCAGGAAAATATGATACGGGGGGGGCGGTTGAGTAGGAGTTGGTAGGCCGCCTCCCTATCAATTATAGCTGTATCTAGCCCATGGCGTTGAGAGGTGACAATGCTCATGACGAATCCGGGAGGCGCCACCATCAATACATTTGGGGGGCTGGGTTGTGTGCGGTGCTACGACATCGAGGCACCCAAGACAATACGAGGGAATGGTTTATGTAAACTAAAGGATTTTAAAGCTGCCAGGAATATCACTGGGAAGGTGAAGGTGATAATGTAACCTTGTTTTGCTATGGAAATCCAGGAGTCAGCAGAATGTTAATCAAGTAAGAATAGCCATTCTTGAGGGGGGGGAAGACAATAAGTGCTAATAGGCTGCGATGTCGGTTCGCTGATGGTGGAGAGGCAGTGCGATCTCGCTAGGGGACAAACCGCAGCCGCTGCAAATATCTACTTTGATTTTGAGGCCCGAAAGAAACAGCCTGGGAATGGGGATCAGTGGACCAGGGCCGCGACTTCTAGATATAGTGAAGAGGCTACAGGCCATCACGCTCTCACTTCGCCCATTTGTATGCATTGGCGCTTGGCGGCGATTCTTCAAACCAAGCTCCTTGATTTGCTAAAAAAAAAAACTTCATTGAGAAGTCCCTGCGCACACTAGTATTTATTATAGGAAAGTTTCATGTTTGGGGAGAGAGCGAGAAGCGCCTTGTGGGGAGAGTAGCAAACATGTCTGTAAGCCCTAGAAATGATGATATTATCGGATACTTCCGTTGCGGACTGAGCGAGGACTAGGCCCAGGAGTGGGGGAGAATCTGGAGGTGGGGAAGATTCTGAAAATATGTCCGAAATGCGCGTAGGGGCGGTGGCATTAGGAATCCCGGCCGTAGCACACTATATCCGCGGCGATATCCATACCTTGCAAAGGGAGGGCTGGAGTGTCTTAGACTTGTGGGAAGAATATCTCGTTGCAGAGATCTAGCTCATGGATTAGGCTCAGGGCGACATGGAGATTGAGACCTTTGAGCATTCCTTCCATCTCACTGGTGACGGGCTCGCTGGAGATTTTGGTTTTGAGGGCGGGCTGAACAGGTGGGGCGTGTTAGTTTGTGTGAGTAATAATCCGTGTCTACGGGGAGGAGGGATTGCATGCCTTGAATTCCGGGAGTTTCATGGCGTCCTTGGCTTCGGGAACTATAATGAAGTCAAGGTGGAGTAAAGCAGATCAAGCGGAGTACGCGAGGGGGATCATCGGCGAAGGTTTCTTTCGGGGGTATTGGGGTGCAGAATATGACGGCGGCGGTGTCCAAAGGCCGAATCCGGTGGAGTCTTCGACTAGTTCAGTGTATAGGTTGTAAAAGACGGCATTGATGGTACAGTCACGGCGGAGAGCACCCTTTTCTGCCTTTCTGAATTCTTAAGGCAGCCGTCAATATCCCTCATGTAATAGTTGAAGATAAAGTGGAACAAATCATTTGCTGAATCCGACTATCTCAAGAATAGTTCCCTCTCCTCAGATTGACAAAGTCGATATCCAGAAGGCACATCCAAGAACTAGATTATACAATTCACAAACTCTGATATGACTAAGAGCATATGGATGGAAAGAGAAAACTGATTCGGAATTGATATGGTAGGCCCAGCACAATAGCAGGACTGAAGTATGGTCCGTTAACAAAAATAACGGCGCACCAGAGATCACTAGCGATACAACCCCCCTCCACCCTCGACCCACCTAAAGAAATTTCTCCAAATCATATCAATTTCTTGTATCTATTCCACTACGCATTTAAACTTTTTTTAATTTTATCGCGACAAAAGTAGGTTTGGTGGGAAAGTTCTGTTGTCGCCGAAATTTTTCCTGATCGTTGGTGCGCCGTTAATTTTGTCAACGTACCATAGCAAGTTCACATACAGTTAATAAAACAAATTCGTTATTGGGAAAATGGCAGGTGATGCATGAAATGCCAAGGGAAACCAGCCTTGGACCCTATCCACATTTGCCTATTTCCTATACATTGCAAGTACATATGTGGAGTTTGGTCAACAAGAAGAGTTTACGCATAATATGTGAAGCCGTATCAAAGAACGGCTGCTAGAGGAGATATCTATTAATAGTGTATATTATTGTTATAAGATCTGAATGGAGGTGGAGCAGGCCTGGCAAAGGATAAAGGACAGAGAAGCTGAGAAGGAGAAAGGGCCTACACAGCACAAACTACAACAGGATACCTTCAAGAATTTCAACAGACAATTCTGCCAACATTATCCAGCTATCAACCTCTGAACCAGAGCAGCTATAGTCTGACCTGTTGGCATATGAAGAGCATATGGTTCATGATAGTAGGGACTCAAGAAAGAGTATGGTAGAACAGCAAAGTACTGGACACAAGCACATATAAAACAACAACCCGGCCATAGAGGTCCTCTCACTTTTCAACTCTTCCCTCAATCAATCAAAACAGAGATTCATCCTCCCTAATACTAATTAGAAAAAAGAAAACTCCTCATGTCCCATAGCTTAGTGGTATGTGACTTCAATATTTCTAGTTGAAAGTGCATACTAGTATCAAGTAGTCTGTAAACGATATCAGCAGTATACATATAATATGCGTACCAGAATTTAACAACTTGCCTCTTGAGGCTACCAGTATTTCCATATCTGATAGATATACACATACAGGAGTGGCTAACAATAGCAAATATAGCAAAAGATTAGCACTATTCTGGGTATTATACCATTTCTGAATGTTACTTCCTTGCCAACCCCTGCAATAACCAATGGAAGGTGGACTGGGTTACAACCACTAGGAAACTGTTAAAGCGATCTACATGATTCAGAAATTGTTATTAGTCTTATCCTCCCTCTGAGCTCGCAGAGCAAAGACCCTTATAGTACAACCAAACCTGCCAGTGTTATAGGATACTAGGCCACAACTAACTCCTTACTCACTACAGACTGAGAATACAGTTAACTGGATTCCTAGTCATCTTCACTGCCACCTCCTGGAAGCCTACCTGCCACATAATTGCTCTCATCATTCTCACACAACTACTACTTCTATCATTATCAGGGATAGCACTTGCCAGTGGGAAAAGACTGCTGAGCTACAAGTGCTTAACCGTCTCATGCTCTGATATCTTATAGAAGCTATTCATACCCCTGGTACTCTCTGCTCAAGCGACTACCACTATCCAAATATCTACTATGACCTTTACTCTAGACTTCATACTAGCAGTACGCTGCCTCTACCCCCTATCCTCTCTGCTCTAAATATGCCCTAGTTACTTTCTAGTGAGCAGACTATCACTTCTAAAGCATATACTATACAGTTTATTTATAACATCCTAGAAGCCAAAAGCTATTCATACCCCACGTGTTTCTTGATCAGTTGATTACTTCCCAAATACATACTATACAATCTACCCAAGACTTCAAACTAGCTGCAAGCTGTCCATAATTCCCTTACTCCCTTGTTTGCAGTATATCACTTCTAAAGAATATACTGTACTATTCATCTAGGACTTCCTACCAGCTGCAAGCTATTCATACCTCTCATGCTTGTTGGTTGGCAGACCACTCCCCAAAGAAAACATACTACACTGTCCATTCAGGACTGCAAACCAGCCACTGGCACAAGCTGTCTATAACCTTCTTACTTCCTTGTCAGCCGACTACCACTTCTAAAGCAAATGCTCTTCCTGTCCACCCAGGATTTTCTATTAGCTGTAAGTTATTTATACCTCTCATGCTTGTTGGTCAGCAGACCATTCCCTAAATACATAATACACGGTCCACTGAGGACTTCAAACCTGAACGAGCTGCAGGGTGGTTATAACCTTTTTACTTCCTGGTTAGCATATCACTCCTAGAGCACATACGGTACTGTCAATCTAGGACCTCCTACCTGCTACAAGCTATTCATACATCTCATGCTTCTCAGTTGCAGACCACTCTCCAAATACATACTGCACTGTCCACTTAGGACTTCAAACTAATTACAAGCTGACTATAACTTTCCTCTTTCCTGGTCAGCAGACTATCACTTCTAAAGCATATACTTCACTGCCCACTCAGGACCTCTAACCAGCTATAAGCTTTCTAAAAAACCTTCATTCTTGCTAAATTTTATCAATCCACAAACTATCTATGTCCTCTCAAATCACCTCGTCAATGTACGACTACTTGCTTAACAATATACCACTTGCAGACTGTCTACTTAGGATGTCATACCTCCTTCATGTTGACTGTCTCCTCAGGCCCTCATGCCAGCCATCAATCCCCCTCATAGTTCATGATTAGCAGGGCACAACCTGTCTAAGATTCACTTCCGGCAGTCAACTGCCTAGCATCTGAACCCTTATTCACTAGCTATTAGCTAGAAACTTGAACTTTCAACCATACTCACTACATTGGTAAATAAGCTACCATACTATCCATGCAGAACATATTACGAGCTGTAAATGGTCAAAACTCTTCTAAGTTCTATTGCCAGCTGTTTTTCTTCTCTTTCAAATACTGCACTCTACAATATACTTTCCAGTTTACATTTTTCCCTTTGATACTTGCAAACAAGCTCGAATACAAGCTGAGCTTAAAAGAAACTATCCAATACAGGATATAGTAGCAGTGGTTTAGGGCACCTCAAGTACCAAGAGCCCAGACACTGACTCAATTGACAATAATTTACTATGTTCTGGATACATTAATGCCATCTCGGAAATATCAGGATCTCCTCAGTAAATGAATGGACAGGAGCTCTCACCTTCTCAACAAGACAGTAAATCAAAACTTTCTCAAAATATAACAAAGTATAGTAATACCTGGCATCAAATGGTCTAGTACCTGGCTGGATAGGGGGGAGTTGTTAGTCATCTGATGACAGGCAATATAGGCTCTTACTTCAACTACCTGCTTTGGGGTAGAATACATTGGTGGCAATGATCTCTCACGGTCCACTGGTGAGATACGCATTGGGATAGCTTTGGTGTTTTTTCTTTTGTCAGACGAGTGCTATGAGGGATTGCTTTTGTAAGATTTGGGACAAATGGGTGTAGTTTAGGGAAAAGAGATAAACTTGCCTTTTTCGTATTTTGAGCTAGGAGCATTTTTAGTTTGCATAGCAACCAATAACCTTTTGAGAAAATGGAAGAAACATTTTGTGACAAAGAAATTGAAATAGCATCACTATCAATCAAGCAAATAGTATGTCAATAAAAGGGAATAATGGCCTAAGCTGCCTCTTGGATTCTACGTAAATGCTTTCTGATTTAAATGCAACTAATATGTTCAAATAAAATTATTTATTAATAATATACATTAAAGGAGATTATAAGAGCTAAGTCAGCAGAATTAATACAAGTTTTAAGATTAATTAACAACATTTAGATTATACTTTAAAGCTCTTAATTCAATACAATTAGTGTACTACCTGTCTATTAAAATCACCCGATATCACCATAATGCTCAAAATTACACTCATACCTAGACCCTAATTCTCACTTTCGTTGCATTTGGTATTCCTGATACATGTTTATCATCTCAGTTAAATGTTGAGAACGTAAAGATATTTTGATCTTCTTTATAATAACTATAGATTTTACACTTGAAAATATTTGAAATTTCATTTCCAGATACATTTCATAGTAGGCTATCATTCTATGCAAAAATAAAATTTTAGAGATATTTTTAAAATAATCATTACAGGTCAAATATTACTCCAATTTTAACATTAAATATATTTTAAGAAGCTCAGAGGATACTCAATATGCCATTAAAGTCTCCGGGGCATTCAACCTATTTTGGTGTTGTTGACGAGTTTCACCTTTTTCGCATAAATGCACCCAAATTGTATTGTTTTCTTAGCTACGCGGATATGCCACCCATGCTAGGGTATGAGTCAGGGGGCAAAAGGCTGTACTAGGATTTCCTTCTACAGAAAAGAGAGTAGCTCTGCCTCTGATTTCCTTAGTTCTTTATGCTACCTGGTATATCTTTCACGACTCCAGTATTTCAGAATAATATTATAATATTTTCTCTTCTGATATCCAAGACCCACACCAAGAAGCCACGAACCCTGACCCTGATCTGCCATTAGGCGATCAGGCTTGACCCACCAATCTGAGATCGTCATCTCCGAACCCTTACGCTAAGCGACGGTTATCACTTAGGCTCTTCCTGTCAGTTGTGTGCCTTGGACTAATATCCAGTGCCAAGACCCCATTACATAATCCCCCATCACAACTGTAGTAAGACTGTCATCGCATTCCTCACCCCATAGAATAATACACCAGGCTTGGCCGAGGAATGGAATAGGCATGAGTGTGTTTGGTTTTCTGGCTTCTCTGTACTCTCTCGTTTCTCATTTTCTATCATATTATATATATTCTCACTATACCGGCTCAGCTTTAGAAAATTGCTATGGGACTATATGAATTAGCATGGCAATGGATTTTGTGCTTCATTGTTACTCTTACTATCCCTGATATTTCCCATAAATTTTACACCTTAGACCATTATAGCATAATCGGAGTTTACAATTCAGGGAGAGTATTCTCTGAAGTGGTTAGAATAGAATAAAACACTTCTTTTATTGTTTTTTATACAAGTTCCTATTTCTGCCTGGCACACAAGATTATGGAATAGTGTAAAGACCTTTACACTCCACACTTATAGTCCCTCCACAATCCTAAACAGTTCTCCACTGTCCCCTGGTGTCCTCCATGGTCCCCCAGGCTGATTTATCTTTGTGCTGAACCTACCATCCTTAGCAATGATTGGTGGTCACAGTCCTGAAGTTACCTGAATGAGCATGCACACTGTTTTGTTGTCCCATCCCATCCTGTCCCCTCTCCTTTCTCAGCTCTTGGTAATTGCCCGGTGGGCCCAACAGGTTTCTGGACCATTGTGAACACTGCGGCTAGGCTGATTTGATAGGCTAATTTAGCAGTCCTACAAGCCTCTTGCCCCAATGGTGAACTTGGCTACTATTATTGTAGATAATTTGGTCGTATTACAAATTGTGAGTCATTTGAAGTAATGAATTTGGCACATGACTCACATTATGAGTCACCAGGGTTAGGGTTATGAAGATGCCAATATCAGGAAGGTCTTCGGACCCGAGAAATAGGATCTTCACGCCATCATCTAAATACCCGGGCCTTTCTATCCTCAGAAGTTGCAATACAATTCTCTTTATCAATACACTATTGAGCCCTACGAATACTCCACTGTCCAGTTCTCTCAACCTGTGACTGTTGTAACAGTCAGGCCTCAGGCCAACTACATAGAACTATTGTGATAGTTTTATACAATGACAAGAGTGTTCCGTACCTTTCGATAAGATAGTAGAACTATGAAAGATGACAAACAAGTTCTGTACTGTCTGACCAGATAGTAATCCCTGTAGATGTTTGTAAGCAGGATAGTTACCTATTGTATTAAAACAAGAGCACAATCAGATTGTTACAGGTGGATACACCTTCTGCTTAAAAGTCATCTCTATATATTCTTAGACAAGTATAACAACACAGTCCTGCTTTCAAGAATCGATTTTATCACTACATTACCTCAACAAGACCATCCTCCTCTTCAATATTAATTTTAATCACATCTTCACTTCAATAACATCCTCCTCCTCTCTGTGATTGATTCTATTACTGCTTTACCTCAACAACACTCTCCTCCTCTCAACGGCAAATTTGATCACCTCTTTACCTTAACAACACTCTCCTCATTTCAACAATCAAATCTTTAATGACTCACCTTCAATTATACCCTCTTCTCAACTATCTATTCTATCACCATTCACCTCAACTACATCCTCTCAATGCACAATTGTATTACCGCTTTACCTCAACCACACCCTCCTCTCAAAAATGACTTCTATTCCCACTTCACCTCACCCAACCTCCCTCTCAATAATCAATTTAATTACCACTCCACCCCTATTTAGCTTAGCTTGGTTTTTGATTTGCTCTTCGCTTTGGCACCAAATGTCCCAATTAGCAAAAGATGAATCTCGGCAGGATACCAGCAGCTCTGGCCTACAGGGTGACGGGAACTCTGTAAGTATAAAATGTGTGGCATCTCTTATCACTATAGGAGCATTTACGTGTCAAAATCTTTCTGGGAAATGCCAAAGGAATGGGGCCTTGAGGTTGAGAAGAAGGATCAGCTGAAGAAGTGGGATGCGAAGAGTAGGGGCTTCCTCAAGGTGGTCAAATTCCCAATACTTTATACAGATTTGATGGAGGATGCACACGCCAACAAAATGGATTGATTTTCGTGATCTACATCAGCAAAAGTTGTCATTTCCCCCCTATACCTCATGGGACATGGGAGGGATAGGGGGCCAAAATATGAAACTCAGGTTGATGTACGGAGTGGCAATAATACAAGAAACCAGGTATTTGCCAGTAAGAGTGGACAAGCTGAGAAGAGCTAAGATTCAGGGGTAGTACGAGGTAAGCGAGATGCACGGAGACTTATTTGGGACTCCAGAAAGCCGTAAGAGTACTTTGAGGTAATGTCAGGTTCCCCGGGGGGACCAGATCTATAACGGAAAAATACCGGAACAATTCACAAAGCCCTCCTGGCGTCTCAAATCGCCCTTAGATCACCAGGTTTGACCTATAGAAAAGCTTAGTGAGACATGTTTCAGGTCGCAATCTTCTATCTAATTACTTAATCAGGCTAGTATTATACCATATTCATAAGCTTGTATAATTTTAAATTTATGTTTTTGTATATTAAACTACTAGTAAACTTGTTAGGCGCACGGACTCCGCGTAATGATTTACAGGGCAAAGTTACCCTACCTTGCCACGCACAAACTTCGAAGGAAAAAGATAACACACCCCTCTACCCCCGGCGTTGGGATAGCGCGTCATCACTGGCCACCTCGGTAGTGGCGTCCTAACACCAAAGGCCACAATCAATGGAACACATCTTATAACACCGTATAGGTGGCAGCCGTCAGTCCCACCGGACCCAGTTCGCAGGATACATGAGGGGAGACCCACTGGCACCTTATGCAGGTGGGGTCAGGTGAGCCGGACAACGGCGCATAAAGCTAAAGATGCTTGAAGACATATCGTTGAAAGAGTCGGTCGAATGTAACGGGACGTTTCGCACGAAGGTTAGTCACCTTGTACCTACAAAGACGTGTAGAGTATGAAGGAGGGAACTATGCCCAGTAAGTAAATCGGGTGCATCCACAAAGGACAAGTTGGTAAAAGATAGAGTTCGAGGGAAAAAGCCTATAGGGACGATGCCGAGGACAAGTCGTGTAATGCCGGAACACCAGAATACGACATGCAGTTATATGTCGAATTCTCGACGGAACCAACCAAAGAAGATTGATCATCTTCTGTGCAGCGAGTTAGACTACCCACGGAGAGCACTGGGGCAAGATAATTCGTAATCATTGTTGTCAATGGATAAACGGATGATCTGACACCTGACATGGTCTCCACACCATCAGGAATAAAAGAAGTGCAGACTGACAAGTTGGCCATGAGAGCAAAAGGTATGGTAGCAAGTTTTCAGGATCTACAAGTGTTCGCACTTAAGTGAAGTTCGCAGAATTGTGGGCAAGATACTTACATCAGCAAAAATTAATCCTGCGTCTGAGGCGCGGGCGCCGCGTCCGGACGCATCCGACGTCGTTTTTCCGTCCTCTGCGTCCCAAGCGTCCGGACGCCATTCCCAACGCCGATTGCGTCCTGACGTGACGTCGGACCTTACCCACATCCCGCCGCCACCCCACATCTCCTGCTCTTCTCCCCCCCCTTATCTCACGTCCTGACGTCTCTTT
>Ga0307513_10008971_pt1 | contig 12687 bp, 17 predicted proteins | sample 15_EM_MG_FD_202174 | JGI IMG/M metagenome (GOLD analysis project Ga0307513, IMG submission 202174) | Populus trichocarpa ectomycorrhiza microbial communities from riparian zone in the Pacific Northwest, United States - 15_EM | ecosystem: Host-associated > Plants > Roots > Unclassified | place... | reverse complement strand
AAGGACACTTTCCTTTCCTTCAATTCCCCACCGCATTCGTTCCCATTACCCAACTTCCTTTTTGTACCCTTCGCTGTGTCCTTACGCAGCAAGCCTGAAACGATATCTCTAGCAGTCCTGTGTTTTGAGTATGACTATAATCTTTACAGTCGTACAATACTGGTTCCTCCTACCGATCCCGATCTTAAGAATATATTCACCCTCACCCGCCACGCCCCGTTCACGAACCAACCTTCCGGATCCACCACCAGCTCCCCTACTATCCCCCAACTCGCGTCCCCAATCCTTTCCGAGAAGGTTTCGGTCCAAGATGATGCCGTATCCGAATCCACTAAGGTTGCGCCTTTACCTCACTGTACCCTCGAGTTCGAGGAGCTGAAGACGGAAGGAAGGAACAATGTCGGGATTACCAAGATCCATTGAAACTTCCAGGATACGCTCTTTGAGCACGACTTCCAGACGAAGAACGTCAACGATATCATGGAGCCGTCCGGCCGCCGGTCGTTGCGATTGTAGGTCCCCCCCCCTCGGCGGTATTCTCGGTACCAAAGCTGACCCCAACAAATAGTGACAGGACGCTAAATGTGAACGGAGCCAGCTACAAATGGGACCTCGGTCTCGTCGGATTCGAACAGTAAGCATCCACATCACGGTATCTGATTAGATCTCAAGATCTCAAGGCTCATACGTGACCAACTAACTCAAACTCAACGACAGCACCGAGACGGTCATCGCCAGATTCCATCGATCGTGCCCCTTCACCTCGAACAAAGCTACCCTTGAGCTCCGCCAGGGTTCTGAGGACATCCTCGACATTGTCGTCATGGCTCGTGTGGGTCGGCAGAAGTTGAGGATACACACTGTGATTTCCAATGCCGTTCGCTTCCTCTGACGATCCTGTTGCTTCTTGACACACAGTTTATTGTTCGCGTATAATCTGTACGTAGTGCATCCCTTCATGCTACCTTAATTCTACTACCTACATAAATAATCGTGCGAACGGGACTACCACTCCCAAGCATCGACCGTTAGATAACCAATTCGTCGGTCCGACTTCTATCGATAATTTGGTAATTGGCCCGTTAGTTGATGTACGGCAACGGATCCGACCCGCTTACTACTGTTATTCATCTGATGTACTTGTAGGCGATTTGGGGGAGTTCGTTAGGGCTTCATCACGACGTGAGTTAGGACTCACACACGTCAAAGGGTGGAACGTACGCTTCGGAGTGTACCCAATGTCCGGTATCCAACTCCTCCAATACGACCTCCGGGAACATGTCTTGCATCATAGGGAAGTTGTGTTTATTGACATACCTGTTCCGTTCACGGGTCGGTCCAGCGGAAGACACAGGATGTGGATGGCAAACTCACTTGCTCCTTTCTCCCTTGATCGCTATCATCTGGCCGTCCTTCCAAGTACGTCCACCAGGGCCACGCGGGAAATCCGCCAACTCTCCCAGTGAATTCGCGAGGATCCGTAAAGGAACCTTGAACCTCGCAGGTTCATTCGGTGCCGTCAGCAAATTCGTCAATAAGAATGTATAAATCATCGGATCCTGTGTTACGTGTTTCATACTGAGCCTTGTGCTTATTACTTTTTCATACATCGCCAAGATGGTTTGTGCATCCTATCGAGTGTTGACTCGAGCGTCTTCAATCTTTCACATTCCTTCGAAGTATCCGGCGAATTCATCAGATAGAGACGAGGCGCAGGAGGGTGCGACGTCCACAACTATTAGGTCGGAGAGTGCATCTGGAGGTAATTCTGGGCTCAGTGCTGTAGCCATCGCCACTTTGCCTCCAATATTTGCATGTTCAGCATACTATGATGGTGCCTTTAATCGACGAAGAACAGACCAATATTGAATGACCGATTAACGAGACCTTGGATAAGGAATGTTTACGGAAGAAATGCACGACGTCGTTCGCCATAACGGAGTAGTTCATCGGCTCAACGTGTGGTGAGGAGCCATGGTTTCGTAAATCCTGCAAGAAAGCATGCTCATCACTCCTATCCAACGTTATTCAGTGAATGGGAAACATACCAGGGCATAAATTGGTCGCCGAAGTTTTCGTAACATCTCCTTCGACAACGACAGTCAATTCCGCCTGGAACCTCTGGAGATCACACCACGTGTGAGCTACGCGAAACGACCAGATAAAGCGACAATCCCTCACTCACAGTAGACCATGGAGAATAACAACTGGTCCCTTCTCACCACCACTCGGTGAGAAATCCTTGGGTGTCAAGAGGTCATATTCCAAATCTACGGCGGGTGAGTGTGCCTTCGAATAGCAGCCTTGTAAAACATCAGTTGTGTCAGCAATACGCATCCACAAGTCGGTTGGGCGGAACCTAGACTTGCGATTGAACCTTGATGCAGCGGTTCTGTCCACAAAGAGTGTCCGTCTCGCGGGACACGGTGAGACACGTAGGAACATGAGACTAAGGAAGTGGAAGGGATTAGGAAGTGAGAGGATGAATGCCGCAAAGGGACGGAACGGAGTTGTCCGGAGGAGAGTTCGACGGATCCCGATCAGAGACTCGGCGACCCATCTCCGGAAAGGTCGCAACCTTCGAGAATCCATCGACATCGTTCCCCATGCCTTTTGGTCCGAGCCAGCGCGTATCCGACCCCTTGTTAGTTTATGCCGTTAGAAAAGACTGACAATGCGCTCGCGACTGCAGTTGCACTTCGACGTGTCGAGAACAGACCACTGTGCTCTCCCCTCCCACGACCCCTCGACCGATGGGACCATCACCCACATTCTGTCAATTTATATCTAAGAACACTGTCGTCGCTGGTGGTCGATCTTCAAACTTCAGAAGCTTCAACATTTGTCGTCGTTCCGGGACTCGGAGTACCAGATCTAAGTTTCTCCCCCTCCTCACCCTTCCTCCCTACCAAACCCCTTTCCGCCAGACTTCCAGGGTCTCGTCATGAGGATGATCCCGCGAGGCTGACTTTCTTTCCACCGTTGTCCGCATCGCTGCCCTCTTGACCCCAGCCGCCGATTCTCCCGTGGTGTTGGAATCTCAGATGTTGCCTCGGGCTTGCGACGGACGGTGCTTTGGCTGAAGCATGCCCACCTGTAGGCTCACCCCATTGTTGTTCAGCGTTAGCCACGGATCGAACGACATCAACCCTCCGCTGCTTTGTTCCTTGCCATCCAATCCAGTTTCCTCGTTAGCTGCAGACGCAGCACAGGCGCCACCGTGGATGCGACGACCAGCCGCCCGAAGCTCTCCGGACTTGTTGGTCCTACTATTGCTCTGGGGTGAGGGTGAGTGTGACCTCATCAACTTCCTACTCTCAATAAAAAACGGGTGGTATGTTACCCTCGGGGATCCCTGTGTGCGGTCATGGACAGACAGGTGATTTTGCTGATAAACATACTCTCCGTGTCTTGTCCAAATGAGGATTCATTGTGGTGTCTGTTGTGTACATTGGTTTAGCTTGGATATTTCAACTGCTCTAGTTTTACAGTGGGGTTTTGGCACGGATACACCCAGAACGTAATACAGCAGGATTCAGGGCATCACCACTGTTAAGACGGTACCCCCGTGGACTGTAAGTCACTGACAGCTCGGAGGGGAGACCGCCTAACCCCCGTTCTGCCTTTTCCACCGCTATCGCTTGTTTCAGCACTCCCACCGAGTACTTCCCCATCCGGTCCCAAACATCTGCACACAGCACCAGCCTGAAGTCCCGCACCTTGTACATCTCACGGAACAAATTGAATCTTTTGTGGTGCCGTGAGGCTACCCCTGCTCTGGCGGTTTGTGATATCGGGAAGAAAGCGGGTGGGGTACCCCAGTAATAACAGAAGTCAAAGTCCTGATACAAGACAATGACCTCAGAGAATGCAGGGGATGTAATGGTCGAGAGGGCATGCTTGAGGCTTGGGGATGCTTCTAACAGACCAGACAAACCGACACATGTCGCACCGATAGATTGTGATGTGATTTCGAGTGCCCGAAGCGAGTTGTTCCGTGATAGATCAAAGTCCTCAGGGGAGGACCTTGCTGTGAAATCAAAATTGTTGAGTGGAACTTGCACACCTTCCGAAGAAACTTCCTCACCACGAGGATCAATTGGGTACAACCGCAATGTCTCCAATGTTTCTGCACAAGCATCCAGTAGGAGTCGCATCCCGTGCACAGAAAAGAGGTCCATGTGGCGGAATCGGATTCCTCCATATAGGTCGATCATGTCCTCCAAAATGCCAACCCTTGTGAAACACGTCATCGTCAGCCGTCCACACAGCAGGGGGGCAAAAGACGGAATGAGTGTCAAGTCATCCACTGGTTCCTCCTCAAAATAGACAAGATCGTAGAGGAGTTTGAGGTCTTGTAGGTGTTGAAACAGTCCGATGAAAAAGATGACCTGTCGACGGGATCCTACGGGATTCCTCAGGGCAAGAGATCGGACCATTGGCAGGAAATGTCCAAAGTAGCGTTGAATGTTTGGCATGAAACTGGGGATATCCAGGTAGTCTATCCCGAGTTCCTGTACATTTGTTAACGCAGAAAAATGACGTAGGGCGCCGCACGAGTCGAACTGATTTGATGAAAATGACCAGGGTCCACTGAGGTCTATGCCCGACCCCCGAATGTGAAACTTCTTGACCAAGGAAAACAGACCGAGCTCGTGCATACACCGGAAGGAATCAAGCCGTCGAAGCCTCTTTTTTCCATGTCCGTGGTACGCTGAAGCGGTGAGGGTGTGGTGAAGATGACGAACGGCGGCGATGTACCAGGAGCGACAAGTCAAGGAACACGCCAGGAGATTAAGCTTGTCATACATAAATTGAGCGATGACTATTTCAACGATCTCCTGGGGAAGCCTTGCGGCTGGGGACGGGGGTGTCGTGGGGGCCCCTGGCTGCGGAAAAATATCCGCCGAACGTATGTTCCACCGGATAAAAACTTGATTTTTATACCAAACACGCTTGGAGAGGAATTTAATCACTGTAGTGGTGATTGTGGTTAAATACGGTGACGAGAGGTAGGGATTATGACTACCTGATAACGGGAGGGTGGGGATCTTCTGTGTCGGCATTACGTCGTTTAGGGTGAACCACCGTGAGAACTCTAAGCCGACAATCCGACCCCCCATCACTCGACCCCATTCGGCGACGTGAATAACGCGAGCAACATCTACCGTCCGACTTCGGTCGTCAGCCCAAGGCCGACGTAACCGGTCCGGTTGATTATCGAATCGTAGGCGCGTTTCAGCCCGCGATCAGTCAACACAAGAAACCCGCTCTGATCACCGCGAGGAGAACGCTGACGGGGTCAAAAACAGCCTTGGCTGGTATGATGTCCACGATCCCGCCCGCGATATTCAAGGCATCGATGGCGAGACCGGAAAGGAGACGTCGTCCCGATGTTTCTGTTGCTGGGCTTCGATATCCATAGGTTCAGAGTCAATGTGGTACGAGAAAGCGCCGATACCGACAGGCTGTAAGGATAGACCTGTTCCCTAAAAGGGCATGCCCCGTGCGAACAGATCCATTATTGAATTCATGAATGCACTACCTAGCGTCTGCAGTGAATTTAAAGACGCGTCCGATCACCCAGGATCTGTCCCGTTCCCCGCTCAGAATGTCCCGACGGGATGACTTATTTGTTGGTTATCGTGCCATGTCGCAGGGTCTCAGAAAAACTACCTTTGGCCTCGCCGAATCGAACGACGAATGGGAGAGAATCCAGACTTCCTTGAGATCCGTTCCTCAGACATTGGGGATGCTGGTGATAACGTTACCGTTCAGTCTTTTGTTCTCGCCGTCAACTCTCCTGGTCCATCTGAAGGTGGCTTCATCGGTGGTATCACTACGGGTCGAGAGTTCTAGCGTGATCCAGGAGATGGCGCTCCTGACATTTGGTGCGTTTGGCATTCGGAGAACGCTGTAGGAGATTCTGGGACCCACAAATGACACCACCGTTCATCGATTATTTGTAACTGTAACATGGGAGGGGGCGAGATGCATAAAACAGGGTGCAAATCAATGGCGGGCGGTAGGAGAACAAACATGTGCGCGAATAAAGGAGAGAAAGTTCCCGAAGAGGGCAAAAGATAGGTGGGAACATGAATACTGTACAGTAGTAGCGATATTAAAAAACGCAAAGGAGTGGGGGCCCGACAAGTACTCCTTGCGGGGGGATAGATATGGAGTAGCCGAGGTAAGGCCGTTATTCTGGTTCGGTAGCCAGCTCTAAACACGGAAAGTCAGTGAGTGTAACATGCACTATCATTTCAAGAAGCTCACCACCGTCACCCGACTGAGAGGTAAGCAGGCTGTTGACTTCTCCTTCAATACCCTGGAGTAACCTCCTACAGATTTCCGACGGTTGCGCAGCCCCAAGTTTCTCAAGTACATCGATAGCACGTAGTACCTCGAATCTCGCCTCTTCAAGCCTGCGCTGTCGATACCAAGAGTAAGCCTGCAAGCCCATCACACTACCAAGACGAAGTGCGTTGTTGACCACGTGTGACTTGGCATGTTCAACGTGAGCGTCAGCGTCGTCAAACCTGACCTGTTCAATAGAGAGCTTCGCCAAGCAATAATGAATCCAAAATAGCTCGTCGTGCCAGTTGAAGGAGGAGGCAATCCTGCGGGCTACCTCAAAATTGCCAATTGCCTTCTCCCTATTGCCCTTGGAACCATATATATCGCCGAGGATCCGATGGCATTGGCAGGTCAAATGTTGGCCTTTCTCTGTGGGAAGGTTGATCGCACGGGATGCGGCCTCCTCCGCGGCGTCAAGCTGGCCGTCATTATACAACACGGAGGCGAGGTCATTCAAAGACCGCGCTTGCCCCACTGTGTCACCAAGCCGTTTCCAAATTTCTAATGCTTCTTCTGCCTGTCGTATCCCTTCTTCATGGAGGCCGATCTGCCGGTTCGTATCAGATAGGTGACCCAATGTTCGAGCAACCTGACGGTCATCGCCTCGTTCTCTCTGAAGATTCAAGGCACGGGCAAGGAGTTGTTTGCGCTCCATGTGATTTCCAATCGAGTGAAATAACCGTGAGAGTTCGAGCAAGCACTCGGGCTTGGAGTGATGATCGTCTGGGAGCCCTTCGATCTTGGGCCTCAGCACGATGAGTCGCCCTTTGTGCCAATGAAGGTGCCGCATGAAACTGGCGCACGCATCCCAGACATCGTCAGAGTCCGCGTCGATTGTTGTGAAGACATCGAGCAGGTGCTCGACATTTGCATCCTCCGACGTGATCCATCGTGCCCCTTCGAAGCTGGGCTTGTCAGGTTTAAGCTCGACCGACAACCGAGTGAAGTAAGACTCCTTGGCCATGCAGAGGAGTGGAGACGACATTGGGTCCTTGGGACAAAGGTGATCTCGAAGTGGTGCCAGCATCGTGATGTAACTGTCGCTTCGATATGCCAGAGAAAGAATGCAGAATGTGTCGAGGATGTCGATTCCGCCGGAGATGGTCGGGAACAACCACTCAAAGTTGTCCTCATTGATGCCTTGGGGGAAGAACGCGATGACCCCAAGAAGCCCTTGCGCGTCAGGGCCAAGTTCTTGGAACGTTGGGGAAGTAAGTGAGAGTTTGATCGTGGCGGCGAGGCTCTCGCGTGATGTGCGAAGCACGCCCGTTCGTTGTCTTTCCCATTCTTTGGTCAATCGCCTGGGGTCCCACGTATTGCGCTGGGCAACGGTGGCGAGTAAATTAATGGAGAGGGGATGGAAGTCGAGTCGTTCCAAAATGTTGTTGACCAGGTCGGACCGTTCCACGACCTTGTAGATCTGATAGAACGTGTCGCGTCCAGCCTCGACCGATAATGCTTGGATGTTAAGGACTTCGCAATGGGGAGGTACAGTGAGATTGCGAGAGGTGATACAAAGGCAGATGTTCCTGGATTGACTCAATTCCTCCACTATGTCATAGATCTCCTGACTGCCTGATCCCTGCGGATCGAGAATGGATTCGGCGTTATCGAGGATTATGATCATTTTTGAGGACAAGAATGGCCGTAGGGGGGCCAGGTCCTCAGGGTTTTCAATGCCCGCACCGATGACCTTGGAGAGACGGCGGAGAAAATGAGAGGGCAAAGGGGGGAAGCGGTCACAACGGATGAACCGACGGTTGTTCCCAAACCGCTTTTCTACGCGATTGTCGTGAAGAACGGTCAGGGCGATGGACGTCTTCCCGATCCCGCCGGTACCAATGAGAGCGATTGGAGTCAGACTTTCTGCGAGGCTGACGATCTTCTCGATCAGCTCGCCGCGTCCAAACAGGGCCCTTGGTGGCGGGGGTGGCGTTTCTCCAGATATGCTAGATTTAGATGCTATAAGACGTGTGTCCATTGGCGGTCTAGATAATCCTAACCTGTTTTGTGCCTGAGTAGTGGTAAGTGTTCGCTCGGTGACGTGAATAGTACGAGTACCACCTACCGTCCGATTTTTGTCGTCACTTCCTTCCTCGCGTTTCTGCAGCTCCCGGCGCATGTCAGAAATAACGGTGTGGATGTTTGCAACGACGGCATTTATATTTGAAACATCGTGATGAACATCAGAAACGAGGGCGTGGGTCTTCGTAACGGTTACGTGTGTGCCTATTGCAAGTTCGTCCTGGGGAAGAACGTTCAACCATAGCCGCACAAGGAGCGATGGAACGCACATTGAACACGAGAAGGATCCTGTTGAGGTTCATCCTCCAGGTGCCGATCTTCTCCTTATCATTCTTTGCGTGGAAAGCTCGAGAGGCTGTACCCCGTTCACTCTGCTTGATGACTTCCTGTTGGATCTCCGCGATAGCCCTGAGGCCAGGCCAAGAGCATCGTTAATGAGACACCCAAAGTGTGGGCCGCAGGCCGCCGATGTACCGACTCACGTCGTCAACTGCCCGATTGCTTCCAACAGAGATTTGCTGAGGTCGTTCAACGTCTTCCCCTTCAATCCTCCATAGAGGACGATGCAGACGTTGGCGCAGGCCAACCCGAGTTCGACGGAATCGCCCTGGTTAATCTTCGAATCCTGGGCGGATTTCAGCTCGCAATCGGTCAACGTAGTAGATCAAAGGGAAACCCACTCTGATCATCACGAGGAGAACGCTGACAGGGCCAAAAACAGCCTTAGCCGGGATGATGTCCACGATTCCACCCGCGAGATTCAAGGCATCGATGGCGAGGTTCAGGGAGGAGATGTTGTTGTCCCGACGTTTCTGTTGTTGGGTCTCAATATCCATGGGTTCAGAGTAAATGTGGCATGAGAAAGCGCCGACGCCGGAAGGCAGTGTGAGGACAGGCGTCCAATATGATTGAACCCATGAACGTACTGCTCAGCGTCTGCAGTTGATTTCAGGACGCGTCTGATCACCTTTGCTGTAGGAGATGCTACGACCGCAAAATTCCGTAGCACAGACACCACATCTACTTCACGTGCAGTTGTGTACAGCATGTAAGCTCCACCCCCAACCACCTTATCCATACAAAACACTCATATCCCCCCCGGACGCCTACGCTGCATGATCCGACTTCTCCTTCTCAACCTCAACCTCGTCCACCCGCTCCTCGCGCAAAGTCACGACCTCGTCATCCGTCAAGAACGTCTCTTTGGCCGGGAATAACAACGAAGCGGCGGTATACACCCCCGAAGCAACAAAGAACCCGAACAACCAAGCAATATTGAAGAGATACGATGCGCCGCCTATGTATATATCCGTGTTGATGGAGTTGATGAGACCTGGAAGGAGAGGTGGCACCGCTATAATAATCGCTAGTGCCGCCCGCCAGTTCTACGGAAAGCGGAAGTGTAGGTGTGAGTAACTTTAGAGTGAGCATTAGTCAGGAGACTTACGACACCGGCAGTGTATCGATACCTCCCATGAGGGTCATACATCGCAGGGACGTCAACCCTACACCTGTGCACAATATAATAATCCGCGATCATGATCCCCGCGAAGGGTCCCAAGAAAACGGTGTACCCGCTCATAAAGGTGAGGAATCCCTGGACACTAAGCGTATGTTATTGAGTGGTCATGAGATCGATGAGACCAGTACGCTACCTAGCAAGGATCTCCCACGGACAAAGAGCCCATCCACCCAAAAACGCACAAATGATCTGTCCTCTTCTGATGTTGATATACCTTGGTAGGAGCACAGTCATATCATTGGCGGCACTCAGAGAATTCGCAGAACTACAGCAATCCGCAGTGATCAACAACCCGATCTCAGCCGAGGGAAAGGTAAAGGGGCTTACATGTTCGTTCCGAGGGTAGCCAGAGCGAAAGAGAAGGACATGAAAAACGCGGCGGGTCTGTTCGTCCACTGATCGATGAGATTGAGTGGGTTCCATAGAATCTGTCCGTCGTAGAGGATTATCCCTGCACTAGTGACCGCAATACCGACAAAGCCAAAAAACGTGAACGCGATTGGTATAACGGCAAGTTGAACATATTGCCTTCAAGCTATTGCATCAGCATTTGCCTCGAGTTTGTTTTATAGTGAATAAGTCTCACGATCTTTCATCTTTCGCATATCGCTAACGGTCACCGATCAGTGTCCAGAGAAAACCTGGCAGAGCTGGACGAACGATCCTACCGTAAAATCTGGGATATTTACAGCCAAGGTTGCGTATAACCCGAGCGAGGCGTTTAGCGCCGCCAAATACGCCCAAGAAAGGTCGCTCCCAGTTGCGGTTGCGTGTAGAGTGAAAAGACCCTCGGACGAAGGGACTTTGACGAATGCCCAAATGAGCAAGGCAAGCCAGGAGGGTGGGACGATAACCGCTTTGGCGAGGAACAGCCACCGGATCTTTTGCGGAGAGACGAGCATGAATGGGAATTGAATCACCCAGTAGATGAAGTAGCACATGATCCCTGTGTCGTGAGGTTTTAGTGAGCCGTTGGGAAGACCGGAACAGTTCGGCGCACGAAGGCCTACCCAAGGTTGTGATGTTTGCGCTCTCGGGAAGCTGGTTCGGGACACGGACGCGGAGGCTTGGCCAGATCGCTTTCAACATCTGATGCGTGCGAAGTCTGTATTAGCGAGAATTTTGATGTCCCATATGAAATCGCACTTGTTCAATACATTGGGAACCTATTCAAAGGGGTGAGTCAAAAAATATTAGTATGCGAGCGGTCGCGTGTATGTACCTGTGAAGGTCTGGATGCCATACCAGAACATGGAAAGGACAACTCGGGACACGACGCTGAAATAGCTGAACCAGAAACCGAACGAAGATCTGTTGAGAACCGGGAAGGCTATATGAAGCCTGGCACCAATGGTTCCATTGAGGACGACGACGAAAGCGATGATTAGGTGTCCGAGAGCTATTGCCGGAAGAGCCTGTCGCCTGAAACACCGATTTCAACTTCTTTTCTTGGCCTATAGTCTAAAAACGAGCAATACATACCAACTTAGCCCGATAGCGAGCATAGAACTGGCCAGCTCATAGACGGGAACGTTCGCGGCGTCGCTTATCCAGTACGCAACGTAGTTCCAGGTGGACCAAGTCCTGTGTCTCGGAGGAACAGGGTCCATATCCTTGTTGCTCCATTTGCTCGAGGGGGCGTAAGTCGACGACTCCGGCTCTAAAGCCCAATATGACAGACGCGAGTAGGTCGAAAACTTGACGCCGAACATGGCGGAAGAAGTTCAAGAAGAAGAAGCCATTATCTTCCATCGATGCTGTTCCTCAACATCTCGCGCCACCGCATCTACGCGGCTGCTCGGAGGTTTAGCGCAGGAAGAGAGAAATCCGCGATGGGTCTCGCGCGCACGGAGGTAAAGAATTTAAGCTTTCCGCTGCTCATGTATATGAGGGGAAACGTGGAAAATTGAAAGGATATTTGTCAAACGGCAATTCATCGGAAGTGGTACGCGGCGCGGGCCGAGGAAGATTTGAAATGGCCGAGATGTGCTAAGTAAGGTTTGGGTACGAGATCGAAAATTCCCCACTTCGCCTTGGACACTCACGGTGACCTGCTGCTGGCCACCACTCACCGCCTACATAACCTCCCCCACCACTTGACGATGATGCGTCTGGAGGACACCAACACCGCTTCGAACAATTCTAACCCATCTCTCAACGACCTCACCGCTCTGAAAAGCCTCCAAGAACGCGAACAAGCCTCTACCCCGGTTTCAATCGTCCGTCCTTTTTAACCCCTTCCCCTATGTCGTTTTCTGATAACGCCTCCTTCGTTGTTCCAGATGCCAGAGTATTTTACGACGATGCCAGAGGGTTCCAGCGGCGTGACCCTTCCGTTAACGAACGTCAAGTTGCATTCCCCGTCCGGGATTATTGGTACACCGTTAGACCCCTCTTCGCGATTCGAGTATCCCTTCCCCTCACCGCAGCTCGAATACGAGCCCCACCATTCATTTTTCCACATCCCACACACCGCACACTCCGGTTTCCTCGCCGTCGGTCCCCCCTCTTCCTCTCGACAGCGCCAATCATACACCCACCCCAAACACGAAGTCCGAGAGGTTCCGGTCCCCCCAAGTCTGGACAAGAGGATTAACATCGAGCTACGGTTTCCACGTCCCGCAGAGGAGGTCAACGTCCTCGGGCAGGCCCACATATCCGTCAAGCGACGGACGGACGTTGGTGATATGTTTAAGAAATCTTGAAATACAGGTCCGCGACCGAGCACGCTGCAAGACTATGGCCATAATGGGGTGTACGGCATTTGTCGTGCGCAATACATG
>Ga0307513_10008970_pt1 | contig 12688 bp, 4 predicted proteins | sample 15_EM_MG_FD_202174 | JGI IMG/M metagenome (GOLD analysis project Ga0307513, IMG submission 202174) | Populus trichocarpa ectomycorrhiza microbial communities from riparian zone in the Pacific Northwest, United States - 15_EM | ecosystem: Host-associated > Plants > Roots > Unclassified | place... | reverse complement strand
CGACCCGCTCGACACCGCTGCTATGAACGGCGTCCTCGCAAATGCGGCCCGGCTGGCCAAACCCAAGACGTTCGACCCCGCGACCGTCGCCGCCCGTACGGCGCTGACCGCCACCGCCAGCGGCCCGTACGAGGCCGCCCTAGTCCTGCTTGGCCAGCTCGCCGGCGCGGTGCCCAGCGACGGCGACCGCGGCGAAACCGCCGCACCGGACGCCACCTGGATCTTCGCCGACGCCATGTGGGTCGTCTGGGAGGCCAAGAGCGAAGCACGACCCGAAGGTGAACTCGGCGCCGACGACGTCCGCGAGGCCAACGGGCACCTACGCTTCGTCGCCGACCGGCGCCAACAGGCCGCCCCCGGCGATTCGGTCGTGTTGCTCATGGCCCCGCAGGACCGCATCCATCCCAGCGCCCGCGCCATCGCCGAGGACCACGTCTACCGAGTATTCGCCACCGAGGTCGTCGACCTGCTCGACCGGCTGCTCCGCGCCTGGCGCACCCTACGCACCCGTGATCTCGACACTCTGACGGTCACCAACGCCGCCGCCATCTTCGCCGCCGAACAGGCACTGCCATCGCAGTGGCTGCCGCGGCTGCGCACCCGGCGCCTCAATCAGAAAGAGGCCCTAGCCTGACAAGCACCGGTACCGACGCCCCTTGGCGCGCCTAAAACGGTGGGTTTTCGGTGGGTGATCTTGATCCAACGAAAACGGTGACCTGCGTTTCCGCGGTCACCGGCAGTTTTTGTCGGGCTGACAGGATTCGAACCTGCGACCCCTTGACCCCTTGACCTTGATCAAGGGTCCTCCGACCCTTTCATCGCTTGCCACAGACAACCATTGGCCTGCGAAAACACCGCATGGACGCGTCTCGACACTTTCATCCTTTGTCGACTTTACGTGCGGTCTACGAGGGGGATCAAACTCCGCTCGGCACGTCTCCAACACAGGAGTCACGGTTGTCGCGGGGCGCTCACCACCAGCGACCACCTGAACGCCGGCCTCGGCAGAGTTGCCGGCCCGACAGCCACATCGTTGGCCGGAATACATACCGTTGACCTGTGCCCGGGGCCCATGGATTAAAAGTCCACAGAGGACGCTCTGCACGGCCAAGCACTTCCGACAACAACTGGCCCTTGACCTGCATGAACGTGCTCGACCAAGCGAGCAGCGGCGTCCTATGTGGATCTGGGGTGCTCCTGGGATGCTCGTCTGTCAGATACGGCTTCAGTCCGGTGGAGTGCCGAACAGTCCGGAAAGCTATTCAGGGTCCGTTCCTTCGCGTCGTCCCGGTTGGACCACCACAGGAAAATGCGTTGGGCTGCAACCCTGGAAGGTTCTCGCAGGCCCGGCCGAAGCACTGAGCATGGTCTCGCAGGCCCGACTCGTCAGATCCGCGACCCTCCGCGCTGGTTGACCCGCCCACTGGACGGCAGCCCAGCGAAATCTGGTCTTTACCCGATAGACACGCTTTGCCAGGTCGGTGGGATTCTGAGGTCTGACCCCCACTGGCTCTGCCCGCGGGTGACTGCCATGACAGCCGATGTGCGAATCTACCGCCGATGCGGATGCACCGGCCGGAACGGCAAACGCCTCGGACCGGGATGCCCGCGGCTGGCCGATCCGGAACACGGCAGCTGGTACTTCAGCGTCCATCAGCCGGCAGATCACCTGGGCCCCCGGCCGCATGCACATCGGCCCCGTCAAAACCCCGTCAGGGGAACGTGCCGTCGCCCTCGACGACGCCACCGTGGCCCTGCTGCGCCGGCACCACCACCGGCAGAACACACTGCGCCACACCATCGGGACCCGGTGGCGCGGCGGCGCCTGGGTGTTCACCCTCGCCGACGGACGGCCTATCCATCCCGATTGGCTGATCCACCGCTTCCACACCCTGCTCACCGCAACCGGCCTACCACCACCGGTACGACTGCACGACCTACGCCACGGCGCCGGCAGCCTCGCCCTCGCCGCCCACACCGACATGAAACCGTGCAGGACATGCTCGGACACGCCAGCTACGTCTACACCGCCGACACCTACACCCACGTCCTCCCCCAAGTCGCCCACGCCACCGCCCACCTCATCCTCACCGAACTCGCCCACCACCACACCAGCTCCAACGCGCCACCCGCGCTCACCGCGTGATTGCCTGGCTTGTCCGCCCACCCGTGACCGACTCGAGCCACAGCAATCGGAATCGGGGAACGTCGATGGAACGACCACCCAGATGGTCGAGACAATGCTTCGCGATACCGAGGTCGCACACGTGCGATCGAACGCTCGCGAGCCGGTGCTGCGGAACGTCACGAGCGCTATACGGCCTGGTAAAGCAGGGTCGCCGCGTAGAACTCGAACCTACAACCCGCGGACTTAGAGCGGGTTTTCTGTCAGTCAGTGCCGGGCAGGGTTGACCCACGCCAGAACCGTCGATCACGCATGGATCACGTATGCCGGGTGGTAGCGCGGGCGAGCTTGCGGGCCGGCGTGGGCACCGTGGCAGGTGACACGCCACCGCTTGCGCGGGTGTGCCTCGGCAGGAAACCACGTGCGGGGCCAATTGACGCCCGTTCGTCTAACGGCGACCCTGGCCGGACTGCCCGAGCCCCCTGGGCGTCACTACGGTCGTCATCGCCAGTCAGGAGTCAACCGAACCGGGAGCGATTCCCGCCGTCAGCCGGCTCGCCCGCGCCAGGTGAACCATCCGTGCCCACCGGAGGACGATCAGGACGACTGAGGGAAGACTCAGCACGAGCACTTCCAGGGCAAAGCCGGCGACCAGGCCGATGAATTGCCCCCACGTGCCGTATCCCCACCGCATTTCGGACCGGTGGTAAAGGACTGCGGTGAAGTGCGGTATGACGAACCAGGATGCGATGCCCGCTATCGGACTGGCCAGCAGGCCAGGTGGACCCCAGGCTCGGGCGGTCAGCCAGGCGGCCGCGAGGAAGACGGCCGATACTGCGTAGATTGCCTCTCGCCACCAGGTCACAGACGACGTAGAAAGCGCCGACCACGTGGCGTAGCCGACCACTTCGACTACTGTGGAGCCAAAGACGAAACAGACCGCGAGCAGCAGCCGTGTGCGACGAGGGGCCATAGCGATGGCGAGTCCTCCGGCCAGCAGTACTGGCAGAGTTCCCAGTAGCCAGGCATTGGCGGCGTCGATGAGAGCTTGCCGGAATATGTTGCCCTGCATGTCACCGAACAGCGAGATCCGTACATGGACGACGGCGGCTACGCCGGCCAGCAGGATAAGCGTCACCCATAGGGTGATGTGACTACGGACGTTGTCGTTCAACCGGATCCGACTGGGTCTTTCGGAAGTCGGCATGGGGTTTCCTTCCGGTGGATCGCGCCGGGCCGTGGTCGGCGCGGGGCTTGATTTGTCGACGATCGGGCCGGTCGGCGTAGGCCGACCCACCCGGCCGAAGTGCGCTGCACTTTAGCTGATAGCACCGCCACCACCCAGCTCGCGGGCCTGGCCGCCCGGGCCATCAGCGCACTGCGACAGCTGAACCCGCCTGGTCAACGCCGCGCGGACCGACGCTGGCACGACGTGTCAGTTGAGTCTCCATCGACAACCCGAATTCATGCCCAGGAAGTTCGTCACCAAGATGTTGTTCGATCGGTCGACGATGTAAAGAGATCCGTCGGTGTATGTAGTTGTGTAAGTGACACCGTCAGGGGCTGTGCTGGTCCGAACTTTCACAAGGTCGATGAGATCAGAACAAGCCGCCAAGGCGAGCTGCCGGTCATCGCTGTCGAGACCTACGTTGAGATCGTCCGGCGCGTCCCAGTAGGCGCTGACCAGGCTCGGCGCCCACGTGCTCTGCGCAAATTGTGACCGCAACTGATCAAGCGTCGCCTGGTCATTGCGGGACCGCTGGTGCTCAGTCACATAGGTCAGGACGGCTGGCCCCCCGACCGCGATCGTCAACACCGCCAGAAGCAGCAGCAACGCGCGCCGTGGATGCTCGATCAACGCGTCTAACACCGGTTACCTCCATCCCCGGGGACCCAGACGAGCCGGGTATCCGACGTACCGCGCTCGACCATGCCCGGGAAGATCGCGACGCCAGCCGAGTAGCCGACATTGCCGCCTTGCACGCCGCCTCCGGAGAATCCGGTCGCAGTGTACGCACCGGCGCTGCCGCCCAAGTATTTGAAGTTGCCGCACATGGATTTGAGCGTCCGCGCGGTGGACCCCTGGAAGGTTAGCGACACACCGGCGCCGACGTTACCCGACTTCCCGTGGAACGTGGAGAGCGTTATCCCCGTTGCGCCGTCGGGAGAACTGGCGACGCACGCCTCCCCACCCCGCACGGTTCGAGCGAGCGAGACTGACGCCGAGGCGCAAATCGCGCCAGTGCCGAGAAAGTATTCGTCCTCGTTGAACCAGTCCTTCTTACGGCATCTGGGGCTGTCGTCGAACTTTCCGCAGGTTGGATATGCGTTTACCTGTTTTGTCATTTCGACGTCGGCCGTCTGAGTCTCCGAGCAACTGGTCTCCCAGGTTTGCAAATTCATTTCGCAGGTCGTTATGGAAGTAGTCGTTGTCACGATTCTCCAACGACGGTCGTTCCCAAGGTTCTTGTAAGTGGTCACCGAATTCTTGGTGACGACGGTCGAAGAAGCCATCTTGTCGGTCCCGCTATGGTGCCCGCAAGTATTGTCGGAATCGCAGTCACTGCTGGGGTTTCCACGCGGGCTCTGGTGGTGGGAGTGGCCGGTGTTCGGCTTCTTCGGGCGTCCGTATTGGTCGTCGAGGTCGGGGTCTTTGGCCCATTGGCCGGTGGGGTCGGCGCGCACGACGGGGTTGTTGCCGGCGTAGCCGTATCCGTTGAGTTGGGTGGGGTCGGTTTGTTCGAGGACGGGGTCGTCGGTGATGAACCGGCCGGTGATGGGGTCGTATTGGCGTGCGCCGATGATGGTGAGGCCGGTGGTGGTGTCCATCGGTTTGTTGAGGAAGCCTCGGTTGTCTGGCGCGGTGACGGCGGTGCCGCGGGGGTCGCCGTAGGGGGTGTATTGCCGCCAGGTTGCTGTGGTGGCGGTGTAGTCGAGGTAGAGGCTGGGTGTGCCGTGTGGGTCGGCGATCGCGTAGCTGAACGCGGTGGTGCTGCTGCCGGTGCGGATGGCCGTGCTGCCGTCGGGCAATGCGTAGTAGCGCGTTCCGGTGACCACGCTGGTGGCTGTGGCCAGGCTGAACTGCTGGTTGCCGAAGTACAAGGTGGTCGTGGCGGGGTTCTTCTGGATGAGCAGGGTGCCGTCGGCGTCGTACTCGTAGGTGGAGTCCCCGGTGGCGGAGCCGGTGACGCTGGTGAGTCGGCCGGCGGTGTCGTAGCCGATGGTCTGGTTGCCTTGGCCGGCGTTGCGGGTTTTCATGTTGCCGGCCGGGTCGTAGCTGTATGTGGTGGTGCCGGTTCTGGCGCCGGTGGTGCCGGTCGAGGTGAGGGTGTGGGGTTGGCTGCCGTCGACGCCGTAGGTGTAGGTGGTGTTGGTGTCGGCGGTGGGGCCGCCGGTGAAGGCGTGCTGGGTCTGCGAAGTGCGGTCGCCGAGGCCGTCGATGGTCCAGGTTGTCCAGTAGGCGGCGGACGCGCCCAGGTTGTCGGCGACCATGCTCGAGTTGGTGCTGGTCGGCGCCGTACTGCATTGGTCGTTGGCGGTCCACGCGGCGACTAGTTGGTCCAGGCCGTCGTAGTTGTAGCACTGGGTCTCGGAGCTGCTGGCGTTACCTTGCCGGGTGCTGGTCTGGCCGGTGATGTTGCCGGCCTTGTCGTAGGTGTAGGCCTGTTCGTCGACCGCGGTGATCGTGGCGTTGTCGGTGTGTTTGGTGCTGCGGTTGGCCAGCCGGCCTGTGTTCGGGTCGTAGGTGTTGTCGATGCTGGTGTAGACGCTTGCGGTGCGGCCGATGACGAGTTCGTTGACCCGGCTGTATGCGTCGTAGCTGGTGCTCTGGGTGTAGCTGGATAGCCCGCTGACGGAGTCAGGCAGGTCGAATTGGCTGCGGTAGGTGTGGCTGACCTGTTCCTGGGGTAGGCCGCCGGCAGCGTCGTACAGGTCTTTTTGCGGCAGTCCGAGGGTCGGGGTGTACAGGTGTCTGACCCGGTATGTGCCGGCCAGGCCGTTCTCGCTGGCAGGGATGGTGAGGCTGGTGCCGATGGATTCGCCGAAGATGTTGAAGTCCAGCTGTTGGCTGGTGTAGGTGCTGCCGCCGATGTAGGTGTTGGCGGTGGTCAGGTGCCCGATCGCGTGGGTGACTCCGGCGATGGTGTTGGCGTTGTCGTAGATCCATCCGCCGAGCTGATTGCCGGTGGTGCCGGCGGCCGGGTTGGCCGGTTGCTGCGCGGCGATCATGGAGTCGAACATGCCCGTTTTGCGGTTGAGCGCGTCATAGGTGTACGAGATCGTCTTGCCGCGGCCGTCGGTGCTCTGGGTGAGGTTGCCGGCGGCGTCGTAGGTGATGTCCTTGGTTTCGCCGGCGTCCGGGTCGACCTTCTTGGTGACCTGGCCGAGCAGGTTGTAGGTGCTGGTCCAGGTGGGTCCGCCGCTGCCGGCCGGGCCTTGGGTGGTGCTGTTCTGATTGCCGTGTCCGTCGTAGCCGTATGTGATCACGTTCTTGGAGCCGCCGGTGACGGTGAAGGTGCCGGTGAACGGGTCCGCCGGGCTGTTCACACTCGGCCGGGTCACGTAGTTGTCGATCTCGCTGGTGCGCCCGAGCGGGTCGGTCAGAGTGGTGGTGACGGTGCCGCCCTCGGGTGGGATGACGGTGGTGCGGTCGCCGTTGTAGATCGTCGTGGTGTCCGAGACCGCGACCGTGTTGTTGCGGTTGTGGTCGATGACCACCTGGCCGAGCGAGTTGTAGACGTACACGTTCTGCATCGGGACGTTCAGATGCAGCGTGGTCGTGTCGGCGATAATGGTGCTGGGGGTGGCTCCCGTGTCGGAGGTCTTGGTGTACTTCGCCGACACCCAGCCTCGGGTGTCGTAGAAGGTGTCGTTGATCAGCCGTCCGCCGCGCGGGGTTTCGGTTTGTGTCTGACGCTGCCGCAGCAGCCCGTCGTAGATCGTCGTATCGGTGCGGTAGCCCTGCTCGTCGTTCAGTGTCTGGGTGGTCACCGCGGTCGGTCCGTTGTTGGCGATCGCGTAGCTGAAGAGGTAGTTGGCGGGGACGCTGGTGGTACGGCTGTTCAGCCAGATCGAGGTCTCCCGGCCCAGGGCGTCGTATTGGTGGGTGGTGACCACGGTATTGGGGTCGGTGCTGGTCAGGGCGAGTCCGCGCTGGACGTCGAGGGTGGTGGTCGTGGCCTGGTTGAGGGCGTTCGTCGTGGTGGTCGAGGTGGTCAGGCCGACGCTGTTGGCGGCGTAGGTGGTGCCGGTGTGGTTGCCAGCGCCGTCGTAGGCGTCGGTCTGCCTGCCGATGCTGTCGAATTTCGCGCGTGCGGTCGTCTGCCAGGTCAACGCCGTGCCGCTGTATCCGGCCGCCGTCCGGGTCATGGTCGCATCACCGGTGGACGGGGGCGCCGTCTGCGGGAACGTGGTGGCGTAGTTGGTGTCGTCGTAGAAGGTGCGAATGTCGGAGACGACCTGGTCGGGTCGGCTGACCGAGGCCGGCGCTGTGAGGGTGTTGACGCTGCCGGGCGCCGACGGGTGGCTGCCGGCGGTGTAGCCGCCGCAGGCAACCGAATCGGTCTCCACTTCGGATTCCAGGCCGACCAGGTTCTTGGCGGTGTTGGGCGCGGCGTAGGTGGTGCTGGTGCAGCTGTCGTAGGTGGCGTCGGCGGGCACGGTGTGGGTGTAGGAGCGGGTCGGCAGGCCGAAGGTCGCGCTCGTGGTGGAGGCGTCGTAGCTGGTGTCGGTGGCGGTGTAGCGCCATGTGGTGTTGCCCGTGGAGGTCAGGGCCTGCCGGGTGAAGGTTTCGACCGGCGCCACTTGGGTCGAGGTGAGATCCGGTAGTCCGGCACGGGTCCGGGTGGCCGCGGAGGCGGACACCCAGTAGGAGGTGATCGTCGAATGGTCGACCGTGCTGCCCAGGAATGCCGAGGTTTCCAGCGTGCGTCCGGCGAGTTGGTCGATGTCCTCGTGGACGCCGCCCTGGGAGTCGGTCAGGTTCACCGCGGTGCTGGAGTTGTTCTTCGACATTCCCCGGTAATAGGTGGCCTCCGACTGTGCGATCGCGTCCGTACCGGGCTCGCCCAGGTAGGTGATCACGTCGCCGTAGCCGCGGAACTGGCCGTACGTGCGGTACTTGGCCTTGACCAGTTCGTTGACGTCGTAGTGCCAGGCGGCGCCGCCCTGGTACGTGTATCGGGTGGTCAGCTGCGAGGCGCCGCCGGTCGGGTCCGTCTGGGTGACCAGGGTGACCGCGTACTTGTTGAACCAGTCGGTGATCGGCGCGGTGTAGCCCGGCGGGGTCCAGTACACGGGGTAGCACGACAGGGTGTTTGTTGCTGCGGCCGGTTTCGCCGAGGCCGAGCACGGGTTCGGCAGGCCGTAGGCGACGGTGATCTGTGACCCGGTCTCGGTGGTGATGGTCTGCAGCCGGTACTTCTTGAACGCCGGCAGGCCGTCCGACACGGTGTCGAGGCGGCTGTCCATCTGGATCGTCGGGGTGAACGTGACCGGCGGGGTGGTCTTCGCGGTGCCGCCTGCGGGGCCGGCGGCCAGGGCGGAGCCGGTGTGCTGGATCTGCGAGAGCCACAGGGTGGGGGAGGTGCCGTCGCCGGTCTGCGGGAGGGTCTGCTGCAGGGCGTAGGAGTCGATCGTCGTGTATTTGGCGGTGCTGACCACGTACTGCTGGGTTTCGATGCTGGTCAGCCGTGCCATCGAGAAGAACGCGGGTGCATGCGGTGTGCATGTGCTGCCGGACGCGCAGATCTGGTCGTAAGGCACATCGGGGGAGTTGGCCTGCGTGCAGGTACCGCTCTCGCAACGGCCGCCGGTGTGGAAGATGACCTTGTCCGGGACGTTCCCATAGGCGTTGCCGTCGGTGTACCCGTAGTCGATGTGATCGAGGTACTGGTCGCGGACGTACTGCTTCATGCTGGCGCCGTTGTAGGCGCCGTAGAAGTTGGGGTCCTGGTGGTAGTAGTACGACATCGCGTTGCTGTGCACGTCGGTGACGTAGTCCAGTCCCCACCGGTAGGGCATGGTGCACACCGATGCCGAAAACCCGGAGCTGCTGTAGCAGGGATCCCCGGAGTGCGCCGAGTACACCGGTTCGGTCGCCACCGAGCTCGTCGCGGTCTTGCCCGATGCCCAGCCGGGAAGGTGGTTCATCCCGAACGAGTACGTGGTGCCGTCCTGGTAGATGACCTGCCACCAGTCGTTGAACTTCGTGCCCGTCGCGTTGTTCGCCCCGGCGACGCAGGTCGGATCGGTGAAGGAGGTCGCGCCGGAGGGCAGGGTGCACAGGTGCTTGATCACGGCGCCGTTGCTGGATGCGGTCTTGAACACGTTCTTCGTGCTGTCCCAGACCAGGGCGGTGGACGACCCGTTGAGCGAAAGCGTGTAGATCGGGCCGTCGTAGCACTGGTCGTAGGTCTTGGTCGGCGCCGCCGACCCCTCGGGGCTCTCCGAGCAGCTCTGGAACGACTGCTCGATGAACGAGTCCGGCGTGTTCCAGCCCTCACCGGCCCAGGAGGACTGCGGCTGACTCGTCGCGTTCTGCGCATCGGTGGCACCCGAGTCGTAGGACAGGTCCACCGACGGCGTCAGATCCGACGGCGCTGAGGGCAACACGATCGGGTACGAGTACGTGAAGTCGCCGCTGTTGCCGCCACCGGACCATGACCCGGAGGCACTCAGGCTGGTCGCCGAGTACGTGCCGCCGGAACCGCCGTTGTCGCCCGCGGTGGACACGGTCGTGGCCGCCAGCACCAGCGTCGCGCTCGCCGATGAGACTCCGGATCCAGGCGGGCTGGCGCTCCTAACGTTTCCCGGAACGGTGACGGTGGCCGAGACGCTGTGGGTAGTCGCATCGTTGACCGAGGCCAGCGGGGTGGCGACCCGGCACGCCGCCACGGTCGGAGTGGTAAGCACACATGACGGGTAGGCCACCAGGCCCAGCCGCGCGCCGTAGTTCCCGCCGTACGCCTGCGCGAAGCCGGCATAGTCGAGGCCGACCTCGGCAGAACCGGCGCGATCCGCCGAGACCGTCAACAGGACACCCGGGATGCCGGCCGCTTGCGCGGCGGCGCGGTCAAGAACCTTGACCCGCAGCTCACGCAGGCCGTCGGCAGCCGCAGGCCTGCCCACCGCGCTCGCCCACACCGGCGCGCCGGCCCCGGTTGTACGCGGGCCGCGGGCCGCGCCCGCCGCCGGCGCGTCAAGCTTCAGGGTCGTCGACACGGCAGACGGCCACGTCACCTTCGCCGCTTTGTACGACCGCGGCGACGCGGGCCGTTTGCCGAAACGTGTCGGCAGCGCCTTCAGGCCGTGCACGCTGGGAACCTGCGGCGGCCGCGGTTTGGTGACGAAGACCCGCGGGGCGCCGAACGCCGCACCGCCGGTCGACAGCAGCACACCGACGATGGCCACTGCGGCGACCGGCGCCGTCCAGGTCCGAAGCCGAAACAACGCACGTCGACGCATCCGCGCACTCCCCCGTTCCATCCCGCCCACGGGCGGCGGGCGGGAAAGCACTCCGCCACATCGGATTCACCGGCCGAGGCAGAGACGACGGTCGAACAATCGCACGAGATCAAAAAGCGGCGGCGCCCTCAACGCAGTGACGAGCATCACTCCCTGGCGATTCGCCCTTTTTGGCCGGACGGTATCGTCCCATAAGGGATGGGAATTCTCCGGTCTGTTGTCAGTGAGCATTCGGAAGGCAACGGATTGTGGTTCTCTGACTCACGCTCGCGATCATGGGCTGGCTGGGCTTTGACGGGGGAAGACCATTGCGCTACTTGAACCAATCTCGAAACTGGCGGCCGCGGACGGCCGTAGCTGCTGCCGGACTTGCGGCAGCTGTGAGCGTCCTCGGCCTCTCCGTTCCCGGCGCGCAGGCCGCACCCCAGGCCGCCGTCGGAGCATCGTCCACGCTGGTCGGTGAGGACCAGGCGATCGCGCAGGCAAAGACCTCCGGCCAACCGGTCGCGGTCACCGCGGCGACCTCGCCCACGGAGACCGTGACGGCGAACCCGGACGGAACTCTGACGCTGACGCAAGCCGTGCGGCCGGTCCGCAAGCTGGTCGGCGGGGTCTGGAAAGATCTGGACGCCACCCTGCTGGTCGACGCGGACGGGCGGATCACCCCGACGGTCGCGACCGGCGACCTGCACCTGTCCGCCGGCGGCGCCGGACCGCTGGCCACGATGAGCGGCGGTGGGCGCTCGCTCGGTCTGACCCTGCCGTTCGCCCTGCCGCCGCCGACCCTGTCCGGTGCGACCGCCACCTATGCCAACGTCCTGCCCGATGTGGACCTGTCGGTCACCGGGAACACCCAGGGCGGCTTCTCCGAGGTCCTGGTCGTCAAGAACGCCGCTGCCGCGGCGAACCCGCAACTGTCGACCCTCACGTTCGCGACCACGACGCAGGGGCTGGTGCTGAACTCCGACAGCACCGGCAACCTCTTCGCCACCGACAACAACCAGCAGATCGTGGCCACCGCACCGACACCGACCATGTGGGACTCGGCCGTAGCGGCCGGCACACCCAGCACCGTCACCGACCCGGGCACCGGTGCCGCACTCAACGCGCACTCCGGTCTGGCCGTGACCTCCAGCACGCAAAGCCCCGGAGAGGGCGCACACATCGCGTCGCTGGGTGTCGCGGTCAGCCCGACGGCGATCACCCTGACCCCCTCCGCCACGATGCTGGCCCAACCCGGCCTGACCTGGCCGGTCTACATCGACCCGACCTGGTCGTGGGGAGCGGCGCAGAACGGCTACGCCGTGGTGCAGAAGAGCAACCCGGACCGCAACTACTGGAAAGACTCCCCCAGCACCGAAGCCGACCTGCAGTCCGGCCTGAACCCCGACGGCGGGGACCTGCGCCGGACACTGCTGAACTTCGCCATCGACACCGGCAAGGTCAACAGCACGGCGACGATCTATTCAGCGACCCTGAACATCACCGAGACATGGGCGTACAACTGCACACCCAGCACCGTCAACGTCTACGGCGCCAACAACAAGATGCTCAGCAGCTCAAACGCCACCTGGAACAACTGGTCAGGCGCCAGCATGACCCTCAACGACCAGGTCAACACCGCCCACGGCTACAACAGCGGCTGCCCGGCCGACGGCGTCGGATTCAACGTGTCCACCTCGATCAAGAAGACGGCGACAGCCAACGCCAAATACCAGACCTTCATCATCCGCGCCGACAACGAGTCATCGCAGACCGGATGGAAGAGGTGGGACGCCGCCACCCCGAAAATCACCATCTCCTACGACCACACCCCGAACCAGCCGACCGGCCTGCACACCTCGCCCACGACCGCCTGCACCGGGACGACCATCGGCGACACCAGCATCAAGCTGTACGCCAAGGTCTCCGACCCCGACGGCGGCACGCTGAACGAGAACTTCACCGTGTGGAAAGACAGCAACAGCAGCGTCAAGACCACCGGAACCATCAGCAACGTGACCTCCGGCAGCTCGAGCAGCCCCTTCACCGTGGCCCAGAGCTGGTTGAAGGCGAACGCGAGCACGCCGACGAAGTTCGACTGGTCCCTGACCAGCA
>Ga0307513_10008969_pt1 | contig 12688 bp, 11 predicted proteins | sample 15_EM_MG_FD_202174 | JGI IMG/M metagenome (GOLD analysis project Ga0307513, IMG submission 202174) | Populus trichocarpa ectomycorrhiza microbial communities from riparian zone in the Pacific Northwest, United States - 15_EM | ecosystem: Host-associated > Plants > Roots > Unclassified | place... | reverse complement strand
TCGGCTGGCTGAGCACAGCCGCCACGTGCACCGTCAGGACGGCGCGCAGCAGCCAGAGCGAGACGCGCGGTCGACGCACGACAGGCGGGGTCAAGGTGTCCACGAGGAGGACGCTATATGTAGACGGACTACTTATGAACTAGGGAAAACCCCCATCCATCCCTGATGTCGTCCTCGACGACATAGGTAGAATCCCTACTCGTGAGACCCGATTCCGTCCGCGGCCACCTCGACGGGCTGATCCTCTCCGTACTGGAGGCCGGCCCGTTGCACGGCTACGCGATCATCGAGGCACTGCAGGCCCGCAGCGGCGGCGCGCTCGACCTGCCCACCGGCACCGTCTACCCGGCCCTACGCAGGCTGGAGCGCGCCACGATGCTCTCCGGCAGCTGGAACACCGTCGGCGGACGGGAGCGCCGCACGTACACCCTCACCCGCGCGGGCCGGCACGCGCTGGCGCGCCAGCGCGACGAGTGGACCGAGTTCGCCGCCGTCGTCGAGGCCGTCCTGCGGCCCCGCGGCGCCGCTGCGGCGGGTGCGCTGTGACCGCGCCGACCGTCGACGCGTACGTCGCCGAGCTGGCCCACGCGGTGCACGGGCCGGGCCGGGTGCGCCGCAGCATCCTGCGCGAGGTGCACGACGGGCTCACCGACGCCGCCGAGGCCCACGAGTCCGGCGGCCTGACGCCGGCAGCCGCGCAGGCGCAGGCGGTCGCCGAGTTCGGCACCGTCGACGAGCTGGCCGAGCTCTACCAGGCCGAGCTGACAGTGCGCCGCGGCCGCGCGACCGCCCTGTTCGTGGCGCTGGTCTTCCCCGGCATGGTGCTGGGGTGGGCGCTGATGTGGCGGGCCGGGGTGAGCTGGGGCCCGGTGCCGGACGACGAGGTGCTGCACACGATGCGCTCCCTGTCGGACATCCTCGACTCCACCGCGCTCGCGGCGGCCGGGCTCGCCGCCGTGCTCTTCGGGCTCACGTTCGTGCGGGCGATCCCGGCGCGCCTGATCACCGTGGCATCCGGGGCCGTCGCCGGTGTCGGATCGCTCACCACGGGCGGGATCTCGTTCTGGATGAACGTCATCGGCGGCAAGGCAGCCGGCGTGGCACTGGCCATGCCCGGGCCGGCGATCGCCGCGTACTCGGTCAGCCTCGCCGTGCTCGTCGCCTCGCTGGTCGTGTCGGGGCGCACCCTGCGCACCGCGACCGCCTGAGCCGGACCGATGACGATCCACTGAGCAGCAGAGTCCGGATCCTCGTCGTGCCCATCCTGCTCCCTCGCCACTTCCATGATCGACACGGCCGAGATGGACGTGGTGGGGGTTTGGAGGCGGCGGAACCCCCACCACGTCCATCTCGTGCGTGTCGATCATGCGGGCGGAGCCGACGAGCCCAAGCCGGCCCCGCCCGTCCCCAACGCTTGAAATGTGACCACCTGCGAGCCGTTCCGGCGCCCCGCCGGCGCCGCCAAGTTCCTGCGCATCACCCGACCCACGCTGAGCCGGCAGTTGCGCCACCTGGAACGTCGCCTCGGCGCCCGGCTCGTTGCCCGCTAGCAGCGGCGCACGGTGGTGACACCGGCCGGCGCGGCACTGGTCGCGCGGGCCTGGCCGACTCTTTCCGGGCGCTCGCCGGCGCGGGGGTGGCGAGGTTCGTCGAGGCCGCGACAGCCCCCTGACACACCCGTGCCCGCACACCGAATCGGTGTGCGGGCACGGGAAAGGTTCGACCGATGGATCAGACCAGACCGTTGGCCGTGAGCCAGTTCTTCGCCACCGTGGCGAGGCTGGGCTTGGCGTCGGAGCTGGCCTCGGCGTTGAGCTTGGTGAGGCCGTCGGTGGTCAGCTTCGCCGACACCGCGTTGAGGACCTGCTTGACCTGGTCGGTCGCCTTCGCCTTGTTGATCAGCGGCACGACGTTCTGGGCGGCGAAGTTGTTCTGCGGGTCGCCGAGGATGACGAAGTCGTTGGCCGGGATCGACGCATCGGTGGTGAAGATGTCGGCGGCCTGGACCTCACCGCGCTTGAGCGCACCCACGGTGAGCGGGCCACCCGCGTCGAGCGACTTGTACTCCTTGAACGTGCAGTTGTACTTCGCCTTGATGCCCGGGATGCCGTCGGCGCGGGTCTGGAACTCCGGCGGCCCACCGAAGGTCAGCGTGCCGCACTGCGGCGCCAGGTCGGCGATCGTCTTGACGTTGAGCTTCGTCGCCGTGTCCCGCGTGATGACGACGGCGTCCTTGTCCTCAGCGGCCGACTTGTCGAGCACGGTCAGTGTGTCGGGCAGCGCCTTCTGCAGCGCCGCGTAGACGGCGTCGGGCTCGGTGGCGGTGGCCGCCTTGTCGCGGTAGGTGAGCAGCACGCCGGTGTACTCGGGGATCAGGTCGAGCGAGCCGTCCTGCAGGCCGGGGAAGTAGGTCTCGCGGCTGCCGATCGGCGGGATCTCCTCGACCTGCACGCCCTTGGCCTGCAGTGCCTGCGCGTAGATGGACGCCAGGAGCTGGCTCTCGGTGAAGTTCGCGGAACCGACGATGATCTTGCTGCTGGCGGCGCCCCCGCCGGCCGGAGCGTTGGACAGCGGGTCGCCGCCACCGCCGCAGGCGGTGAGCACGAGGGCTGCGGCGGCGGCCGTCGCGACGGCGAGCAGGGAACGTCTCATCGGGAACTCCTCATGGTGGGGCCGGACATCAGGCCGGTTCGACGGCAGCGTCGGGGCGGCGGAACAGGCGGGCGGTGCGGGAACGGGCGGTGGGCGGTGCGACGTGCAGCCCCGGGGAGACCACCAGGCGCTGCAGGCCCGCCAGCCCCAGGTCGGCGACCACGGCGAGGACGGCGACGAGGATCGCGCCGGCGACCGTCTGCGGGAAGTCGCGCTGCGCCAGGCCGTCGAAGATCGGCCGGCCCAGCCCGCCGAGCCCGACGAACGCGGCGATGGTGGCGGTGGCGATCACCTGCAGGGTGGCGCTGCGGATGCCGCCGAAGATCAACGGCAGGGCGTTGGGCAGCTCCACCCGCCCCAGCACCGCGAGATCGCGCATGCCCATGCCCTTGGCGGCGTCGACGACCGCCCGATCGACGTTGCGCACGCCGGAGTAGGTGCCGGCCAACACCGCAGGCACAGCGAGGAGGGTCAGCGCGATCAGGGGGCCGGTGAGCCCGGTGCCGAACGGCAGGGTGAGCAGGACGACCAGGCCCAGCGTGGGCAGCGCGCGCATGCCGTTGCTCAGCCCGACGACGATCGTGCCGCCGCGGCCGGTGTGGCCGATCCAGGCGCCCAGCGGCACCGCGATCACGATCGAGATCAGCAGCACGAGCGCCGAGTAGCCGATGTGCTCCAGCAGCCGCGCGGGCAGCACGGCGTCGGGCCCGACCCACTTGCTGGGATCGAAGAGCCAGCTCAGGTAGTTCACGTGGCCGCCTTCACCGCTCGCGTGGCGCCGGCGTCGGCCCACGGGGTGAGCAGCCGACCACCGAAGACGATGATGCGGTCGAGCACGAGCGCGAGCAGCAGCACCAGCACGATGCCCGCGATGACCGATTCGGGGATGTCGCGCTGGAAGCCGGCGGTGAACAGGGTGCCGAGGTTGGAGAACCCGACCAGCGGGGCCACCGTCACCAGGCTCACGGTGGACGCGGTGGCGACCCGCACGCCGGCCACGATCACCGGCACCGCCAGCGGCAGCTCCACCTCCACGAACCGCCGCACCCCGCCGTACCCGATCGAGGTGGCGGCGTTGACCACCCCGCCGGGCACCGCGGTGAGCCCGTCGGCGACCGTGCGGACCAGCAGCGCCAGCGTGTAGATCGTGAGCGCCACGTACACGACGAGCTGGCTGCGGATCTGCACGCCCAGGATGGGCGGCAGCAGCACGAACAGCGCGATCGAGGGCACCGTGTAGAGCAGCCCGGCGGTGTTCGTCAGCACGGTGCGCAGGGTGGAGTTGAGCGTGGCCGCCCAGCCGAGCAGAACGGCCAGCAGCAGCCCGATCACCACCGGCGGGATCGAGAAGTACAGGTGCTGGACGAGGTAGCCGAGGATCTCGTTGATGTTCTCCAGGACCCAGGTCATGCGGCGTCCGTCCGCTGCCGCTCCAGGACCGCCAGCACGTCGTCGGCCGCGATCGCGCCGGCCAGACGGCCTTCGCCGTCGACCGCCACGCCTTGGCCGGACGGGGACGAGAGCGCGGCGTCGAGCGCGCTGCGGAGCGTGCCGATCGAGGTGTCGTGCAGCGAGCCGCCCGGCACCACGTTGGTGGCATCGGCCGCGAGCCCGCCCGGCAGCCAGCCGTTGGGGCGCTGCTCGGAGTCGAGGACGAGCCGCCAACCCGGGGCAGCGTCGGCGCCCAGTTCCACCGTCTTCAGCTCACCCAGCGGCACCTCGGCCGAGGTGAACCCGAGCCCGCGGTAGCCGCGGTCGCGGCCGACGAACCCGTCGACGAACCGGTCGGCCGGGCGCGCGAGCAGGGTGCCGGGGTCGTCGTACTGCGCGAGCTTGCCGCCCACCCGGAACACCGCGACCTTGTCGCCCAGCTTGATCGCCTCGTCGATGTCGTGGGTGACGAAGACGATCGTCTTGCCGAGCTCCGACTGCAGCCGCAGCAACTCCTCCTGGAGGCTCTCCCGGACCACCGGGTCGACCGCGGAGAACGGCTCGTCCATCAGCAGGATCGGCGGATCGGCCGCCAGCGCTCTGGCCACACCGACGCGCTGCTGCTGCCCGCCGGACAGCTGCGCCGGGTAGCGCTTGGCCATCTTCAGATCGAGCCCGACGGTCTCCATCAGCTCGGTGGCGCGCGCCCTGGCCTTCGTCTTCGACCAGCCCAGCAGCAGCGGCACCGTGGCGATGTTGTCGACGATCGTGCGGTGCGGGAACAGGCCGGCGTTCTGGATCACGTAGCCGATGCCGCGACGCAGCTCCGCCGGATCGCTCGCCGTGATGTCCTTGCCGTCGACCAGGATGCTGCCCGACGACGCGTCGATCATGCGGTTGATCATGCGCAACGACGTGGTCTTGCCACAGCCCGACGGGCCCACGAAGACCGTGATCTTGCCGGCATCGACCGTCAGGTCCAACGAATCGACCGCGACGGTGCCATCGGGATACTGCTTCGTCACGCCCAGGAACTCGATCACCCGAGTGACCCCTCCAGGCTCGTCGACGACCACTCGCCGGGCGCCGTGTGTCGGGGAGGCTAACCCGCTACACCGACAAGTGCGACGTCCGTGACTGATCCGCGACTCAGCACGAGAGGTCGTTCACAATCTGTGCATGGGCACCAACGATCTCCTCGAACCCGTCGTCGTCGACGGACGGCACCTGCGCCGGTCCGAGGTCGTGGCCGTCGCCCGCAGTCGACCCCCCGTCCACCTGCACCCCGGCGGGCGCGCCAAGGCAGCCCACGCGGCCGAGCTCGGCGCCCGACTCGCCAAGGCCCGACCCATCTACGGGCGGTCCACCGGGGTCGGCGCCAACCGCATCGAGGTCGTCGCGTCCGACGACACCGAGCACGGGCTGCGCATCCTCCGCAGCCACGCCAGCGGGGCGGGTGAGCGGGAGCCCGTCGAGCGGGTGCGGGCGATGATGATCGTACGGCTCAACCAACTCGCCGCAGGCGGTGCCGGCGTCGATCCGCAGGTGCTCGACGCGCTCGCCGAGGCCCTCGACGCGGGCGCCGTGCCGTCCATCCACCAGCTGGGCGCGATCGGCACCGGCGACCTCACCGCGCTCGCCGCACTCGCCCTCGCGCTGTGCGGCGACCAGCCGTGGCCGGTCGGCTCCGCGCCGGTGGTGCCGTTGACCAGCGCGGACGCACTCGCGTTCATCTCGTCCAACGCCGCGACGATCGGCGAAGCCGTGCTCGCGCAGGCCGATCTGGACTCGTTGCTACGGGCCAGCGAGGTGGTCGCCGCGCTGTCGTTCGTGGCGTTGGGCGGGGCTGCCGAGGCCTACGGCTCGCCCGTGCAGAACGCGCGGGCGCATCCCGGCCAGCTGGTCGTCGCCACCCGGATGCGGCGGCTGCTCGGGTTCAGCCCCACCTCCCGGGCCGGCCGGCGGCTGCAGGACCCGTTCAGCCTGCGGGCGGTGCCGCAGGTGCACGGCACGGCCGTCGACGCCGTCGAACGGCTCGGTGTGGTCCTCGACGTCGAGCTCAACGCACGCGCCGAGAACCCCCTCATCGACGCCGCCACCGGCGACGCGTGGCACAACGCCAACTTCCACACCGGCTACCTCGCGCACTCCCTCGACTCCGCGCGCGCGGCCGTCTACCCGGTGGCCGAGCTCTCGGCGGCCCGGCTGGGCGACCTCGTCGACCCGGACTTCACCGGCCTCGCCGCGTTCCTCGCCGACGGACCGCCCGGCAGCTCCGGCGTGATGGCGCTGGAGTACGTCGCGCAGGACGGGGTGGCGTCGCTGCGCCACACCACCCTCCCGTCCACGCTGGGCAGCGCGGTCATCTCGCGCGGGCTGGAGGACCACGCGAGCTACTCACCGCACGCCGCCCGGCTCGCGACGGTGTGCGTGCCGGCGCTGCGCACCGTGCTGGCCACCGAGCTCGTGGCGGCGATCCGCGCGATCGGGATGGCCGGCGGGCTCCCCACCGGGCACGCCCTCACCACGGCGTACGAGCAGTCCAGGGCCGCGCTGAACGACGACACGAGCGACCGTCCACTCACCGCGGACCTCGCCGCCGCCGGCGTGCTGCTCGACGGCATCGGCAACGTCCGCTGACGCCTGGACGGGCGCTGGACGCATCGTCGACGCAGACGTGACACTTCCTCGGGGACAGGAGGGGTTGCGCCGACACGATGCGCCCGTTCCGCTGTCTGATCGGGAAACACACCGGGCCGTGGCCCGCCCCGTCGAGGATCGACTGCAGCGAGCAGCGGGTGTGCGAACGCTGCGGCGCGGTCGAGGTGCTGAGCCCGCGGCACCCCTGGGGCGCGTGGTCCGGCCGGTCGAGCGACGACTGCAGCGGAACCCGGGCGTGCCTGCGCTGCGGAACGGCCGAGGTGAAGCACGAGCCCCACACCTGGGCGGAGTGGGCGGCCGTGCACGACGAATGCCGACGCACCCGCGGCTGCACGCAGTGCGTCGTGACGCAGGAGGAACCCGACCACCACTGGACAGACATCCACTACGCGCAGCCCGGCGCCTGCGCCCGGGTCCGGTCCTGCCGGCGGTGCGGCGAGGTCCGCCGGGTCGACACCCGCCACCCGTCCGTCGAGCCGAGGTTCACGTCCACCCGGGACTGCGTGCGGAATCACCACTGCACGCGGTGCGGACGGAAGGTCGGCCGATCCGATGTGCACCACGTGTGGGACCGGCCGGGGAAGCCGGCGGCCTGCACGCGGTGCGGCAAGGCTCGCTGACCCGGGCGACCACTGGATGTGTGCCACGGGGTGCGACAACCTAGGGTGGGCAGGTGGAGCGCCGACGCCGCGCGACGTTGAAGGACGTCGCGGCCGCCACCGGGCTCTCCACTGCCGCGGTGTCCTACGCGTTGCGCGGCCTGCACGTGCCCGTCGAGACGCAGGACCGGGTTCGGGCCGCTGCCCGTGAGCTCGGCTACGAGGCCAACCCGATCGCCAGGGCGTTGGCCAGCGGCCGCACCGGCACCGTCGGCGTGCTCTGCGGCTCGCTCGACGACCTGTGGCTGCAGAGTCTCGCCGCGGCGCTGTCGCGCGGGCTGATGGAGCAGGACCGGCACGCCATCATCGCCGACTCCGCGGGCGATCCCGATCGCGAGCGCATGCTCGCCATGCGGCTGCGCGACCAGCAGGTCGACGGGGTGCTCGCCTCGCCGCTGGATCCCGCCGCCACGTTCTGGGGCGACATCTCCGCCGAGATCCCTGTGGTCACGATCGGCGACGCGATGCCGGCGGCACCGCGCGCAGGATGCGTGCTCTTCGACAACCGGTACGGCGTGGCGACCGGGCTCGGGCACCTCGCCGAGCTGGGCCACCGCAGGGTCGCGTTGCTGCGGCACGCCGCACTGCCCAGCACGCCCGACCGTCCGGCCGAGACGTTCGCCCGCCAGCACGGCGCCGAGCTGGGCATGGACGTGATGGCCGTGTCCTCGCCCGCGTCGGTGGCCGGCGCCGCGGCGGCCGCGGAGGAGGTGCTGCGGGCACCCGACGCGCCGACGGCGATGTTCTGCCTGTCCGACTCGATGGCCTTCGGCTGCTACCTGGCCGCCCACCGCCTCGGACTGGACGTGCCGCGCGACGTCTCGGTGCTCGGCTACGACGACCGCGAGACCGCGGAACTGGTGGTGCCCGCGCTCACGACGTTCCGCTGGGACGCGGACGGGATCGTCGCGGCCGCCGTCACACAGCTGGTGGCGGCGATCGACGGCTCCGGCGAGCACCGCACCAGGGTCTTCCGGCCCACGCTGGTGGCGCGCGACTCGACGGCCCCAGCTCAGACGCCCAGCGGGCGCAGCTCCTCGGTGTAGCTGACCGACACCCGGCTAAGCACGCCGTCGTCGTCGACCGAGTACTGGCCGACGCGATCCAGCGGCGGCGAGTACGCGTGGATCGACACCGCCTGGTCGTCGGTGCCGGACATGCGGTGGATGCGGTCGGGACCGAAGGTGAAGCTCTCCCCCACCCGGAAGTCGCGCGCGGCGGGCACGGCGGCCAGCCGCGGCGTGGTCTCGCGGACGACGCCGGAGACGACCGTCACCGCGCCCGAGGAGTCACCGTGGTCGTGCCAGCCGGTGTCGTCGGTCGCGTTCCAGCACAGCAGCCACACGTCGACGTCGTCGTCGCGGCGCAGGTTGACGTAGTGCCGGCGACCGGGGGTGAGATCGACGAGATGCCGCCACTGCTCCGGGTGGGCGGCGAGCGCCTCGGCGCACGCACGCAGCTCGTCGACGGTCATCGGTCGCTCCTCGTTTAAGCGGTTCAGTGATGCGCTTAAGTTAACCGCTTAAACGGCTCGCCGTCAAGGTAGTGCGACGGCGAACTACCTCCTCGACGCGTCGAGAACAAACTTGTCGTGATCAAACCTCCCTGTTGATCACGACAAGTTCGTTCTCGTCGCGTACCCGGGTCAGACCAGCAGCGCGGACGCGGGTGTGGCCAGCCGGCCACCCGCAAGCACGACGTGCAGATCGGCCGGCGCCAGCGAGCGGGAGAACAGCCAGCCCTGGTACGCGTCGACGCCGATGCCGCGCAGCACGTGGAACTGCTCCGCGGTCTCCACTCCCTCGGCGACCGTGGTGCGGTTCATCGCCTTCGCCATGTCGACGACCGCGCGAGCCACTGCGAAGTCGGCGGGGTCGTCGGCGATCCCCGTGACGAACGCGCGGTCGACCTTCACCACCTGCGCGGGCAGGGTCTTGAGCCGCGCCAGCGACGAGTAGCCGGTGCCGAAGTCGTCGACCGCGAACCGCACTCCGCGGGAGGCGAGCTCCCCCATCGCGGCGAGCGCGTGCGGGGCCAGCGCCACGAGGCTGGTCTCCACCAGCTCCAGCACCAGCCGGTCCCAGGCCAGCCCGGTCTCGTCGACGATGTCGGAGACGGTGGTGAGGAAGTCCGGGTCGCCGGGCAGCAGGCCGGCGAGGTTCACCGCGACAGCGGGCGGGCGACCGTCCGCGGCCACCGGCCAGCCGGCCGCTTCCTGCGCCGCCGTGCGCAGCACCCACAGGTCCAGTTCGCGCAGCAGCCCGCTGCGCTGCGCCACGGGCAGGAAGTCGCCGGGCGACACCATGCCCCGCTCGGGGTGCGGCCAGCGCACCAGCGCCTCCGCCGATCGGACGGTGCCGTCGGGGCCCACGACCGGCTGGTACTCCAGGGTGAGCCCGTCGTCGGCGATCGCGGCCCGCAGTTCCGCCTCCAGCACCAGCGCCCGCGTCGCCGAGTCGACGACCCCGTCGGTCGCCAGTCCGATGGCGCCGCGCGACTGCCGCTTCTTCGCGTCGTGCATCGCCGCTTCGGCGAACCGCAGCAGGTCCGCCGCCCGCACCTCACCCGACGGGACGGACGTCGCCACCCCGACCGATGCGGTGACCACGACGGGCCGCCCGTGGACGGTGATCGTGGTGCGCAGCAGGTCGGCCACCACCCTGGCGAACTGGTCGGCCCCGCCGACGGCCAGATGGTCGGCGCAGATCACCACGAACTCGTCGCCGCCCAGCCGCGCCGCCGTGCAGCCCGCCGGGAGCTCCCGCTGGAGCTGGCCGGCCAGCTGCACCAGCAGCCCGTCGCCGGCGTCGTGCCCCAGCGAGGAGTTGACGCGCTGGAAGTCGTCGAGGTTGCCGCACACGACGGCGACGCGGTCGCGGCCCGGTCCGGCCAGGTGCCGGTCCAGCAGCTCGAGGATCGCGGCCCGGTTCGGCAGCCTGGTCAGCTCGTCGACGGTGCTGACGTGGCGCAGCTGCTCCGCGGCCTGCGCCGCCTGCCGGCGCTCGCTCGTGTCGGTGCACACCACCAGCCAGAACCAGCCGCCGTCGTCGCTCGCGGTGGTGGACACGGCGAGCTCGCACCACACCGTGATGCCGTCGCCGCGGCGCATCGGCACTTCCTCGAGCCGGTAGCCGTACCGCGAACCGGGCGGCACGGGCCGCAACCAGCCCGGGAGGCTCCCGGCCATCGGCTCGCCCTGGGAGTCGGCGGCGAGGTCGGCTGCGGGCATCCCGCGCAGCTGGTCGAGCGGGAGGCTCAGCAGCGCGGCCAGCTCGGTGCTCGCGTCCACCACCACGCCGCCTGAGTCGATGACGGCCACGCCGCCCGGCACCAGCGACATCAGGTCGGCGAACCGCCGCGCCGCCTGCTGCACGCGCGCATCGGACAGCCGGTGGCTGGACACGTCGCGCACCACACCGACCAGCCGCAGCGGCGCCCCGTCCGGGGTGTACTCCACCTCGGCCCGGCAGGACAGCACCCGATCGCCGGCGAGGCGCAGCTCCGCGTACCGATCGCCGCCCCGCTCGCCGTCGCGCAGCTCCTGGTACAGCGTCGCGACCAGGTCGTCCTCCAGCGTCGGGACGCCGATGAGCGGATCGACCCCGCACGAGCGGTACAGCTCCTCCAGCGACCCGCTGCGGGTCAGCTCGCCGATCGAAAGCTCCATGCTCCACATCCCGACCTTGGCCAGCCGCTCCAGCTCGGCGATCCAGCCGTCGGTGCGGGCGTCGGGGCGCGCGTCGCGGGCCGTGCGCTCGACGAGCACGACGATCGACAGCTCCGTGTCGGGCAGCGGCACGCGCACCACCCGCACGCGGGCGGTGCCCTCGTCGGCCCGCACCACGAGCGCGTCGGTGTCGGGGCCGATGGCCAGGCGGTCCAGCCGCATGCCGAACAGCTCCACGCGGTCGCCCACGAGCGCGACGAGCGCGGGATTGGCCCGCACGATCCGGCCGAACGCGTCGCAGACCGCGGTGGGCGGCTCGGGCAGCTCGATCGTCTCGGCGATCGGTCCGTCGCCGAAGACCGCCTCGCGCAGCACCGGAAGCGAACCGGAGCGGGGCCCCTCGGTCGCGCGGGCCGAGTTCGCCCGTCCGGCCTCGGCCACCGCACGGGCCAACCGGGTGGCGAACACCGACGGCGCCGGCTGCTGCCCGCCCTCACCGCCGAGCGCCGCGTTGCGGGCCCTGCGGTACTCGGTGAACCGCGCGGTCTCCGGGAGAACAGGCTCGGCCCCGCACGGGTCGGTGGCGGGCTCGTCGCCCTGGCCGTCTCCGATGCGTCGACCGAGCTCGTTCACGCGAATCTCCAGGGGGTGGGGCGTCGTACGTCACACCTTCAACGACCCCGGAGGAGTCACGATCCGGTCACTTCCCGATAGGCCTACGCCGCCGCGGGTGAGCGAAGCCCCTGGTCAGCACGCTACGTGACAGTAACCAGCTTCCGTGGACGACTGTCCAGGAAACCGTTCGGTTTTGGCTCACGCTCTGTCAACGCGCAGTGACAGAAGCTTCTGCGACGGCGCGCGACACGGCGGGCGCGACACGCGGATCGAACGGGCTGGGCACGATCCGGTCGGCCGCGAGGTCCTCGCTCGCGACCGCGAAGATGGCCTCTGCGGCGGCCAGCTTCATCGCCTCGGTGATCCGGCGCGCACCGGCGTCCAGCGCCCCGCGGAACACCCCGGGGAACGCCAGCACGTTGTTGATCTGGTTGGGGAAGTCGCTGCGGCCCGTCGCGACGATCGCGGCGTAGCGCGCCGCCACCTCCGGGTGCACCTCGGGATCCGGGTTGGACAGCGCGAACACCATGCCCTCCGGCGCCATCGTCGCCAGCAGCTCTCCGCAGCCCTCGCTGCGCTCGGGCAGCGCTTCGCGCAGGCGCTGTGTCGATGATTCGCTCGCAAGCTCGCTCATGGGGGGCAGCTTCGCGCCCGACAGGCCGACGAACACGTCGGCGCCCGCCATCGCCTCGGCCGGCCCGCCGGTGAGCCCGCGCGGGTTGGTCTCGGCGGCCAGCAGCGCCTTCTCCCCCGTCACGCCGGCGCGACCGGCGACGACGATGCCCCGCGAGTCGAGCACCGTGACGTCGGCGACGCCCGCCGCGAGCAGGATCCGCGCGCACGCCACCCCGGCGGCGCCCGCACCCGAGATCACGACGCGCAGCGGCGCCAGCGCACGCCCCTGGACGGCTGCTGCGCCCCGCAGCGCCGCCAGCAGGACGATCGCCGTGCCGTGCTGGTCGTCGTGCATCACGGGGCAGTCCAGCGCCTCGATCAGCCGCCG
>Ga0307513_10008968_pt1 | contig 12689 bp, 13 predicted proteins | sample 15_EM_MG_FD_202174 | JGI IMG/M metagenome (GOLD analysis project Ga0307513, IMG submission 202174) | Populus trichocarpa ectomycorrhiza microbial communities from riparian zone in the Pacific Northwest, United States - 15_EM | ecosystem: Host-associated > Plants > Roots > Unclassified | place... | reverse complement strand
CCCCTCCCCGTGCCGGGGAGGATTTTGATTATCGCGCCCTCAACAGCTTCCCGGAAAACCCGACCCGCTTCCCACCCTCGAACGCCGGCTGGCCATTGATCATCACCAGATCGAACCCCTCGGCCATCGCGAAGGGATCGACATAGGTCGACCGCGCCCTGACCTTCCTGGGATCAAACAGAACGAGGTCGGCCTTCGCCCCGGCGCGGATCACTCCACGATCGGTCAAGCGTAGCGTCTGCGCGGGGAAGCCGGTCGCCTTGCGGACCATTTCCTCGATCGTTAGCTTTTTGTCGCGGACGACATATTCGTCGACCAGTTTGGCAAAAGTGCCGGTCGCGCGCGGATGGCGCATGCCGGGGCCTCCGTCGGTGGAGAACGATACGTTGGGATCGACCAGCAAGGTATCCTGCAGCACCTTGTCCATCGTGAAATGGGCGCCGGACCCGCCGTCCGGGCCGAGCTTGATAAGCAGGTCGGCGAAATGCATCCCTTCCTGCTGCGCGGCCTGCGCCAAGGTCTTGCCGGCATATGGCGCGGTGCCGATCAACAGCGCCTCGGGCCCGCCGCGGCGCGTCATCCGCGCGATCAGATAGTCGCGCAGCTCCTGTCGTCGCCCGGCCAGTACGCCGGCGTAATCGGTCGGCGGCAGCGCCCATTTCGGGTACAGGATCGCGATCCCGGTGTAGCCGGCCTCATAAGGATATTCGTCGGCTGTGATATCCACGCCGCGGGCGCGAATGTCCGCCACGAACGCGAGCAACTCGCGTCCGCGCTTCTCGCCTTTGCCGAACACCGACTTGAAGTGAGATATATGTGGGCGCGCTGGCAGCGAGGAGGTGACCAGTTCGTTGATCGACGCCTCGATCTCGTCGTCATTCTCCGAACGCATATGGCTCATGCAGACACCGCCGTAGCGGGCGACGACCTTGCCGAGATTGCTCAGCTCGGGCGTCTCCGAATAGATGCCGGGGACGTATTCGAGGCCGTAGGAAATCCCGAACGCGCCCATCCGCAGTTCGGAATCGAGTTGCGCCGCCATCCGCTCGAGTCCGGCTGCGTCGGGACGATGCACCGAATCCGCCACACCGGCCGCGCGCCGCAAGGTGCCATGGCCAGCGAGTAGCGCGACGTTGATATCCATCCGCGCGCGATCGACCGCTTGCATCCAGCTTTTGGGATCGAGGTCATTGCCGACCCTAGGGCCTTCGCCGTCCTGGCCGAGCGTGACGGTGGTGACGCCCATCGCCAAAAACGTCTCGTAGGAATCGTGCAGCGGATCGCCATGACTGTGCATGTCGATAAAGCCCGGCGCGAGCACCCTGCCCTCACCCGCGACAACGCGCGCGGTCGGCGCGGGCGCCTTGCCGCTCGCCGGCATGATCCGGGCGATGCGGTCGCCGGTGACGAGCACATTGGCGAGCCGCCCCGGCGCCCCGGTCCCGTCGACCAGCATGACTTCGCGAAAAAGCGTCGCGGCTTCGCCCAGCGCTCCGGCGCGAACCGCCCAGCTCGCCAATCCTCCGGCCGCCACCGCTCCACCGATCAGCTGCCGCCGCGTCAGGCGTTGGGACATGGGCCCTCCCTCTTATTCTTCCGTCCAAGCGGGCAGACTAGTCCCGATCCACCCACTACCGGGAATAGATTGAAGGTGACCGACCATAGACCATTGGCATAGGTGCCGGATCAGGGCGTTCCGGGCGTAGCAGCAGGCGCCGGCGTGGCGGCGGTCGGCGTATTGGCGCCGATTGACCAAGCGAGCTTGAGCGAATGGTCGGGCTGGCGCTCGAGACCCGCAACCCAATTGCCCGTTTCACTGCCGACCTTCTTGGTTTTGGGATCGGTGGACGTGAAATTATAAGTCGACCGCACCACGGCCATATCGCCGCCGCGCGACACGCTCACGCTGTCGATCCTCAGGTCGAACTTCGTCGCCGGATCGAGGAATTGCTGCTTCATCGACGCGGCGTCGGCTGCCGGACCGACCGCGTTGGGGAAGTCGTGAAACATGCTGACATAATCGGGCGCATCATAGCTTGCCGCTTTGTTCGCATCGTGCGCGTTATAGGCGGCGGAAACCGCGGCTATTGTCGTTTTGGCGTCTTCGGTCGTCTTGGCGACGTCGGCTGCATGGTGTTCGCCGCCACGCTTGTGGCATCCCGCCGTCGACAGGAGCACGAGCCCCGCGATCGTGGCTCGAACGATTGGTGATCTCAGCATCGTTGCACCCTCCCCAGGTTCATCGAAGCTGCGCCCGGCCGTCCTCCCCGTCAAGCGATCGGCACATCCGCGGTCGTCGTGGGCTGTGTCGGTCAACATCGATACCAGCCGTGCGAATTAGCGCGCGTTGGCGTGACGCTCGGCTCGGCCGATCAGGCAAACGAAAAGGGCACGGAGACCATCGTCCCCGCGCCCTTTCTATTCTTGCGAGACGCCGCTGCTTAGGCGGCGTTGTCGCTCCGCGTGTCGCGGCGCTCGGCGATACGCGCCGACTTGCCGGTGCGGCCACGCAGGTAATAGAGCTTGGCACGACGCACGGCGCCCTTACGGACGACTTCGATGCTGTCGATGTTCGGCGAATAGAGCGGGAAGACGCGCTCGACGCCCTCACCGAACGAAATCTTGCGCACGGTGAAGTTGCTGCCCATGCCCTTGTTCGACCGCGCGATGCACACGCCTTCGTAATTCTGGACGCGGGTGCGTTCGCCTTCGACCACCTTAACGCCGACGCGCAGCGTATCGCCCGGGCGGAATTCGGGAATCTTCTTGGCCTCTACGAACTTCGCAATGTTCTCGGCCTCGAGTTGCTGGATGATGTTCATCTCAGTCGTCCTTCTTTCGTCGCCGCGCGCCAGAGGGAGGCTGGACCCGAGCACCCTCATGGCGCTCCCAAAGATCCGGTCTCCGTAACCGTGTATCTGCCTCGGCCATCGACTTTCGCCAGGCCGCGATCTTCGCATGATCCCCCGATCGCAGCACTTCGGGGATCGTGCGCCCTTCCCATTCAACAGGTCGGGTATAATGCGGATATTCGAGAAGGCCGCTTTCGAAGCTCTCTTCATCTCCGCTGGAAGGCGCGCCCATTACGCCGGGAAGCAGCCGAATGCAAGCGTCTAGCAGGACCAGAGCGCCCATCTCTCCGCCCGACAGGACATAGTCGCCGATCGACACCTGTTCGATCGGTCGTGCTTCGAACAGGCGTTCGTCGAATCCCTCGAACCGGCCGCATAAAACGATCGCGCCAGGGCCAGCCGCGAGCTCGCGCACGCGGGCCTGGGTGAGCGGCTTCCCGCGCGGCGTCATCGCCAGGATCGGACGCCCGTCCGCGACGCTATCGAGCGCGCTCGCCACCACGTCTGCGCGCAGCACCATGCCGGCACCGCCACCGGCCGGCGTTTCGTCGACGGTGCGATGCTTGTCGGTCGCGAAGTCGCGAATATTGACCGCGTAGAGGCTCCATTTGCTCTCACCCAGCGCGCGGCCCGCCAGTGACGTGCCGAGAGGCCCGGGGAACATGTCCGGATAGAGGGTGAGGACGGTGGCGGCGAACGTCATGCCATCCGTCCGGTCCTGAGCGCGACCGGCCAAGCGGCACTGCCGTTCATGTTCGCGCGCCGCGCGGCCGCTTCGCGATCATAGTCAATCGCGCGAAGCGTGACCGCCGTCCCATCGATAATGGCATAACGGGCGCGAGGGTCGCCATTCTCGACCCGATAGGGGCTGGGATGGTCATCGTCATAGGCCTGCAGCCCGACCGAGCCGGGGTTGGCGATGGTCCGGCCGTCTGCCAGCGTCAGGATGCGAGGCAGATGAGTATGCCCGCACAGGATCAGCGCCTCGCCGCGATCCCCTGCCCGCTCGCGTATCTCGGCATCGCTCGCATCACGGGCCGTGCCGCCGTCGACGGTATGGAGGAAATGCTCCAGATCATCGGTTGGCGTGCCATGGCAAAGCAACACCTCCGGCGACAGGGCGAGCGTCGGCGGCAAGCTAGCCAGCCATTGGAGGTGACGATCGCTCAAGGCGTCCCGAGCGAAGGCATCGCTTGCCCCCATCCGATCGCGGTCGAAAGTCAGCAATTGTCGCTCATGATTACCCGCGATCGTCGGCCAATCGAGATCCATCAACAGGTCGGCGGTTTCCGCCGGCCACAGCGGCCCCGACAGCGAATCCCCCAGATTGGCGAACCGCGTGCAGCCCTGCGCCTCGGCATCGGCGATCACCACCTCGAGCGCGGGAAGGTTGCCATGAATGTCGGTCAAGATGGCTAGCCGAGTCACTCCGCGTAAGCCGCGTTGATCACCAGCCTTTCGCTATCCCATTCGGGAACCGCCTCGGGGCGCATCGGCACCATGAAGCGCTTGCCGGGCTTGCCGTCTTCGCTCGGGCGTTCGATCTCGATCACGTCGCCCGCGCCGAAATTCTCGATCAGTACGACATGACCGAGCGGTTCGCCCGTGTCGGACACGACCGCCAGACCAAGCAGGTCGGCATGATAATATTCGCCCTCACCAAGCGATGGGAGTGCCGAGCGCGGAACAGTGAGTTCGGTGCCGCGCAATTTCTCGGCGGCGGTGCGATCGGGGACTTCGGCGAAGCGTGCGATCGCGCCCTGCGGCGTAATGCGCAGCGTTTTCAACGTCAGCGCACCGTCGTTGAAGCTTTTGTGCGCCTTCAGGTCCTCGGCGAAGACTTTCAGGCGGACTTCGCCCGTCACGCCGTGCGCACCGATGACCGCGGCAAGCGTAACGGGCAAATCGCCCCTCCCACTTGTGGGAGGGGTCGGGGGAGGGTTTGTTTTGAGCGACATCGCCGGCGACATGCCCTCCCCTAGCCCCTCCCGCAAGCGGGAGGGGAATAACATCAGCCCTCGGCCGGAGCTTCGGCGCTCTTGCCTTCGTCGGCACCGGTATCGCCGGCATCGGCGTCCGGGGTCGCTTCATTGGCAGGCGCTTCCTCGGCGACGGCTTCGGCAGCGGGAGCCTCCTCAGCAGCAGGCTCGGCGACGGGCGCTTCTTCAGCAGCCGGAGCTTCCTCGGTAGCGGCTTCCGCGGCAGGGGCTTCCTCGGCAGGGGCTTCCTCGGCAGCGGGAGCCTCTTCGGCAGCAGCTTCGACGGGCGGCGTCTCTTCGGCAACCGCCTCGGCGACGGCTTCGGCCTCGGGGGTCGGCTCTTCGGTCGCGGCTTCGACCTCGACGGCGATCACCGCCTCGGCTTCGGCCTGCTTGGCGGCAGTTGCCGCCTCGGCAGCCTCAGCAGCCTTCGACGCACGCTCCTCGACGCGCTCCTTGGCCTTCTCGCCGGGCTCACCCTTCTTCGGGTTGACGCGTGCGGGACGCTCACGGACGCCGGCGACGTCGAGGAAGCGGGCAACACGGTCGGTCGGCTGCGCGCCGACGCCCAGCCAATGCTTGGCGCGATCGGCGTCGAGCACGATGCGCTTCTCGTCGTCCTTGCCGAGCAGCGGGTTGTAGTTGCCGATCTTCTCGATGAACTTGCCGTCACGCGGGCTGCGCGCGTCGGCAACGACGATACGATAATAGGGACGCTTCTTCGAACCGCCGCGCGAAAGACGAATGCTCAGTGCCATGTTAGTTCAACTTCCTTAGCTAGATTTCTGAAATTACTTCTTTTTCACGTTCATGAAATTCTGGAACCCGGGCGGCAGCTTGGCCCCCGTGCCAGGCAGGCCAGGCAGGCCGCCCATCTGGTTCATCGCGTCGCCGAGCTCGGGCCCGCCCATCGCGTTGCCGAGCCCGCCGAGACCGCCACCGGGGCCGCCTTTGCCGAGCATCGCCATCATGCCCTTCAACCCGCCCATCTTCTTGATGCGCTTCATGGCGGTGGCCATTTCCTGGTGCATCTTGATCAACTTGTTGACGTCCTGGACGGTCGTCCCCGAGCCGTTGGCGACGCGGATCTTGCGCTTCGCATTGAGCAATTCGGGCTTGGTCCGCTCCTTGGGAGTCATCGAGGTGATGATCGCGTCCATGCGGAGGAGGATGCGGTCGTCCATGCCGGACTGCGACATCGCGGCCTGCGCCTTCTTCATGCCGGGGATCATCCCCGCCAGCGCGCCGATGCCGCCCATCTTCTTCATCTGCTGCAGCTGGCCGCGCAGGTCGTTCATGTCGAACTGACCCTTGGACAGCCGCTGCGCCATGCGCTCGGCATCTTCCTGCTGAATCGATTCGGCAGCACGCTCGACCAGGCTGACGACGTCGCCCATGCCGAGGATGCGGCCGGCGACGCGGCTCGGGTGGAAACCCTCGATCGCGTCGAGCTTCTCGCCGGTACCAGCGAACTTGATCGGCTTGCCGGTGACCGCGCGCATCGACAGCGCGGCGCCGCCACGGGCATCGCCGTCCATCCGGGTCAGCACGATGCCGGTGAGCGGCACCTGATCGGAGAAGGCGCGCGCGACGTTGACGGCGTCCTGACCGGTCAGGCTGTCGACAACGAGCAGGATTTCCTGCGGCTTCGCGATGTCGGCGACCGCCTTCATCTCGTCCATCAGGCCCTGATCGACGTGCAGACGGCCCGCGGTGTCGAGCATCAGCACGTCGTAGCCCTGGAGCTTCGCTGCCTGGAGCGCGCGCCGGGCGATATCGACCGGCTGCTGGCCTGTGACGACCGGCAAGGTCGCGACTTCGGTCTGCTCGCCCAGAATGGCGAGCTGTTCCTGCGCCGCCGGGCGATTGACGTCGAGCGACGCCATCAGCACCTTCTTGCGATCGCGCCCGCCCTGACCGCTGCTCAGGCGCTTGGCGATCTTGGCGGTCGTGGTCGTCTTGCCCGAGCCCTGCAGACCAACCATCATCACGACGGCGGGCGGTGTACCACCGAGGTTGAGCTCGCTCTCGTCGGCGCCGAGCATCTCGACCAGGCCGTCATGGACGATCTTGACGACTTGCTGCCCCGGGGTGATCGAGCGCAGCACCTGCTGACCGACCGCTTGCTCAGTGATCTTGTCGACGAAATCGCGCGCAACCGGCAGCGCGACGTCCGCCTCGAGCAACGCGACGCGCACTTCGCGCATCGCCGCGCGCACGTCCGCCTCGGTCAGCGCGCCACGGCCGCGCAACCGGTCGAATACGCCGCCAAGACGATCGCTCAGGCTGTCGAACATAAAATCAAAACTCCTATCCGAACCCCAAAACGCACAAAGCGCCGGCGGACGAAAACTCGTCGGCCGGCGTCACCACATGGGTGCTCCTTGGCGCGTTCGCAAAGGGAACGGTGACGGGCCGATAGCGGCGACTTCGGAAAAACGCAACCCGCCCCCTGCCTCTTTAACCCCTTCTTGACCTCGCAATGCCATCACCGGGGCTGGACGGGGCCGCGGACGCGCGGCGTCGATAAAAGGGATTTGGGGCATGAGCGAACCGGCTGCGGCCCGGCGCGATCTGTTGAGCGGCGCGATCACGGTCGCCGCGATCCTGATGTTCATCGGCACCGGCAGCGAAGTGCTGTCGATGGTGCTGAGCAATTGGCTGCACCATGACGGCGGCACCGACCAGACGCTGATCATCGCCTTGCTGCTCAATGTCGCGCTGATCCTGTTCGGCTGGCGTCGCCATCGCGACCTCGCCAACGAAGTCACGGTTCGTACCGCGGCCGAGGAACGTGCCAACGTGCTTGCCTCGAAGGACCCGCTCACCGGCTTCCTCAACCGCCGCAGCCTGGCGGAGGAAGGTGCCGCGATGCTGGTCCGCGCCGACCGCCGCCACAAGGCGATGGCGTTGATGATGCTCGACCTCGATCATTTCAAGACGGTCAACGACATGCACGGCCATACGGCGGGCGACGCCTTGTTGCGCGCGGTCGCCGACGAAATGGCCGCCGCGCTGCCCGAAAGCGCGCTGGCCGCACGGTTCGGCGGCGACGAATTCTCCTGCGCGATGCTGTTCGACCCGCAGAATCCCGATAGCGTCGAACGCGTCGCCGAGCGTCTCGTCTCGCGGATGAGCCAGCCTTTTCATGTCGAGGGACGGCACCTCCACGTCACCTGCTCGATCGGCATCGCGCGCAGCGATCGCGACGCCACGTCGATCGACGCGCTACTACGGTCAGCCGATATCGCGATGTACGCGGCCAAGAATGCCGGCCGCAACCGCCACGCCTGGTTCGACGTATCGATGGAGCGCGAGCTGCAGTCGCGCAACGAACTGGAAAGCAGCTTGCGCGTCGCCATCCCGCGCGGCGAAATCGTCCCCTATTTCGAACAGCAAATCGACCTCGTCACCGGCCGGTTGACCGGCTTCGAGGTGCTGGCGCGCTGGGAGCACCCGCAACGCGGCGTGATGATCCCCGACCAGTTCATCCCGATCGCCGAGGAAACCGGGATGATCGCCGATCTGTCGATGTCGGTCATGCGCCAGGCGTTCATGGCGGCGCGCGATTGGCATCCGCAGCTGCAATTGTCGGTCAACATCTCGCCGTGGCAGCTCAAGGATCCCTGGCTGGCGCAAAAAGTGATCAAGCTGCTCACCGAAACCGGCTTCACGCCGAGCCGGCTGGAGATCGAAATCACCGAAAGCTCGCTGTTCGACAATCTGGCGATGGCGCAATCGATCGTCGCCAGCCTGAAGAACCAGGGCATCAAGCTCGCGCTCGACGATTTCGGCACCGGCTATTCCAGCCTCGCTCACCTTCGAGCGCTGCCATTCGATCGCATCAAGATCGACCGCAGCTTCGTCATGTCGGTCAACCAGAACCCCGAAAGTGCCGCGATCGTCAATGCGATCGTCGGGCTGGGCGAGAGCCTCAACCTGCCGATCACGGCGGAAGGGATCGAGGACAAGGCGATCGAGGAGCGCCTGCGCGGCCTGGGCTGCGCGCGCGGCCAAGGCTATGTCTATGGCCGTCCGCTGACGGCCGGCAACGCCCGTCGGTTGCTCGCCGAGCGGCGGCTGCTGATCGCGCCGGAGGCGGCCGATGTCACCACAGCGCCCGAACCCGCTACCAGCCGACGCCTGGCTGGCTGAGATATTCGCGCTCGATCACGGTCGAGCGCCTGCCCAACGCACGGTTGCGCGACGGGAAGCGGCCAAATCGTTCGATCACCGCGGCATGATCGTGCGCGAATCCCAGATTTTGCTCGTCACCGAGCGCGGTGAAGCGATCGATGCTGAGCCGCTGCAGCTCGGGATCCTCGGCGTGCATCAGTGGCATGTACAGGAAGGCGCATCGATCCACCGGCAGCCTGCGATCGAAGCCGCGGACGAGACCATATAAGGTCAACTCGCGCGCCAGCCCGTCGTGCTCGAACGCCTCGCCCTCGTCGCGGAACATATTGCGGGAGAATTGATCGATCAGGATCACCGCGGCAAGCAAGGTGTCGGGCGTGTCGCGCCACCCCCAGGCCGCGCTCTCGGCGACTTTCAGCCTGAGCGCGCCAAATCGTTCGGCGATCGCCTCGTCGAGCGTGATCGACTTGACCCAATGCTGGTCCTCGTTGAGCTCCTCGAACCAGAAGCGCAGCACGCGCACCGCCTCGTCGTGGACTTCCCCGCGCTTCGCTCCTAGATCGGCCACCATGTCTTCCCTTCCGCAGCCCGAGGTAATCAATCTCGGGTGCCGCCTCAACATCGCAGAGAGCGAGACGATCCAGCGCATGCTGGTCGGCCGCGATGTCGTGGTGATCAATAGTTGTGCCGTAACCAATGCCGCGGTCAAGCAGACCCGCACCGCGATCCGCCGCGCCCGGCGCGCGCGGCCCGATGCGATACTCGCGGTGACCGGCTGTGCGGCGCAGATCGACCCGGCAAGCTTCGCCGCGATGCCCGAGGTCGATCGCGTGATCGGCAATGCCGAAAAGCTCTCGCCAGAGGCTTGGGCGGCAAGCGAACCACTCATCGTCAGCGACATGGCCCGCGTGACCGCGATCGCGCCGCATCTCGCGGTCGCCGACGATCAGGCGCGAGCGTTCGTCGAGGTGCAGAACGGCTGCGACCATCGCTGCACCTTCTGCGCGATTCCGTTCGGGCGCGGCCCGAGCCGCTCGGCGCCTGCCGGCGCGGTGATCGAGGCGATCGAGCGCGTAGTCGCGGCCGGGAAGAACGAGGTCGTGCTGACCGGGGTCGATCTGACCAGTTATGGCCACGATTTGCCTGGCAGCCCGACGCTGGGCAGCCTGGTCGAACGCATCCTCACCCGCATTCCCGCCCTTCCCCGCCTGCGCCTGTCGTCGATCGACGCGCCGGAGATCGATGCGCGGTTGTTCGCGCTGTTGACACAGGAAGCGCGGGTGATGCCGCATCTGCATCTGTCGCTCCAGGCGGGCGACGACATGATCCTCAAGCGGATGAAACGCCGCCACGATCGCGCCGACGCGGTACGGCTGGTCGAGCGACTCAAGACCGCCCGCCCCGACATCGCGATCGGCGCCGACCTCATCGCAGGCTTCCCGACCGAGGACGAGGCGATGGCGGCGAACAGCCTGGCGCTGATCGACGATTGCGACATCGTCCACGCCCACATCTTTCCCTACAGCCCGCGCGCCGGGACGCCGGCGGCACGGATGCCGCAGGTGGATCTGGAGCTGCGCCGCGACCGTGCGGCTAGGCTGCGTGCGGCGGCGGCTAAGCGGAAGGCAGCATGGCTAGACAGTCTTGTCGGCACGACGCAGCAGGTGCTCATCGAGGCGCCGGGCAACCGCGGGCATGGCGTGAATTTTGCGGAAATCCGTCTCCCCACCCCCGTTCGTGCTGAGCTTGTCGAAGCACACCTCTCGACGGCGCCGGGACATACGGATAGTTGCCCTTCGACAAGCTCAGGGCGAACGGAGGTGGGGCAGTTGAGAACCGTCAACGTCACCGCCGCGAGCGCCGACTATCTCACCGGAATCCCCGCATGAGCACGACACCATCCTGGCACCAGCGCCTGCTCGGCGGGTTCAAACGCACGTCGGACCGCCTGGTCGGCAACCTCGCCGGTCTCGGCACCGGACGGCTGGACGACGCGACGCTCGACGATATCGAGGAAGCGCTGATCGCGTCGGATCTCGGACCGGCGACGGCCAAGCGCATCCGCGACCGGTTGGCCGAAGGCAGCTTCGAGCGCGGCATGGAGGAGCTCGGCATCCGCCTGATCGTCGCCGAGGAAATCGAAAAGGTGCTCGAAAAGGTCGCCAGACCGCTCGAGATCGAAGCCTTCCCGCGCCCGCAAGTGATCCTGGTGATCGGCGTCAACGGATCGGGCAAGACCACGACGATCGCCAAGCTCGCGCATTGGCTGGTAGAACAGGATTACGGCGTGATGCTCGCCGCCGGCGACACGTTCCGCGCCGCGGCGATCGGCCAGCTGGCAACCTGGGCGGAGCGCGTCGGCGTCCCGATCATAAAGGGCGCCGAAGGCGGAGACGCCGCAGGCATCGTCTACGAAGGCGTCAAGCAGGCAACCGAAAAGGGCATCGACGCGCTGATCGTCGACACCGCCGGCCGCTTGCAGAACAAGCGCGAGCTGATGGACGAACTGTCCAAGATCCGTCGCGTGCTCGGCCGGCTCAATCCGGCGTCGCCACACGACGTCATCCTGGTTTTGGATGCCACGACCGGCCAAAACGCCCTCAGCCAGATCGAGGTGTTCAAGGAAGTCGCGGGCGTCACCGGTCTGGTCATGACCAAGCTCGACGGCACCGCGCGCGGCGGCGTGCTGGTCGCGGCGGCCGAGCAATTCGGCCTGCCGATCCACGCCATCGGGGTTGGAGAGACGCTGAGCGATCTCCGGCCCTTCGACCCCAAGGAAGTCGCCCGGATCATCGCGGGCGTCGAGGAGCTGGTGCGATGAGCACGACGAGCAAGAATGGTACCGCCGGCCTCAGACTGGCGATCGATTATGCGCCGCTAGTGATCTTCTTCCTGGTCAATTTCCTGGCGCCCCAGGCGATGACGATCAAACTGGTCTCGCACTTCACCCATTCGCTGTCCGATCTCGACCAGATGTCGGCGCTGGTCGTCTCGCGCGCGATCGTCGCCACCTCCGCCTTCATGCTGGCGACCGTGGTTGCGCTGATCGTGTCGCGCCTGAAGCTCGGCAGCATCTCGCCGATGCTGTGGATTTCCGGGGCGTTGGTACTCGTGTTCGGCGGGCTGACGATCTATTTCCACGACCCGAAGTTCATCCAGATGAAGCCGACCTTCGTCTATACGGTGTTCGCGGCGATCCTGGGGTTCGGCCTGCTGACCGGCAGGCCGTTGCTTGAGCAACTGCTGGGCACCGCTTATCCCGGCCTGTCGGCGCTGGGCTGGCACAAGGTGACGCGCAACTGGGCGCTGTTCTTCCTCGGCATGGCGGTGCTCAACGAATTGGTCTGGCGCAACACCAGCTTCGATTTCTGGACCGCGTTCAAATTGTGGGGCGCGATTCCGATGACCTTCGTCTTCGCGCTCGCCAACGTGCCGATGATGATGATGCACGGCCTGATGAGCGAAGTTGGAGACGCCGCCGCCAAGGAAGTGCCGCCGGAGTGACCAGGGCCATATTCGCATGAAGGCCGACAACAACCGCGTCCTGGTGATCGCGCTCGCCGCCAATGTCGGGATCGCGGTCGCCAAATTCGTCGCGGCGGCGATCACAGGATCGTCGGCGATGCTGACCGAAGGCGTCCACAGCCTGGTCGATTCGACCAACCAATTGCTGCTGATGTACGGACAAAAGCGCGCGGCCAAGCCGGCCGACGCGATCCAT
>Ga0307513_10008967_pt1 | contig 12689 bp, 14 predicted proteins | sample 15_EM_MG_FD_202174 | JGI IMG/M metagenome (GOLD analysis project Ga0307513, IMG submission 202174) | Populus trichocarpa ectomycorrhiza microbial communities from riparian zone in the Pacific Northwest, United States - 15_EM | ecosystem: Host-associated > Plants > Roots > Unclassified | place... | reverse complement strand
CTTAGGCATGACTTTAAATTAGGCCAGGGCTGTCCTAGAACCTGGATGTTAAATATTATGGTTCCCTGCAGCCATACAGGATAAACAACTGGCATCCAGTCAACCTGCAAGTCTTTAAAACTGCTGTGACTTCCCACCTGCAGAGTACTTAGACCCGCAAGGCCCCACCTTGGGTACCTAGGTGATTTCATGATGCAGACCCATTACATCCCTGTCATGACAGATAAACCTGGCAAGGTTTCAAAACAAACTGCCACTAGATGTGGCATGACTATAAGTGGTCTTACCTCTAAGCAAGAGTTTAACTTGCCATGACTTACATTGAGGTGTAACCAGTGGCGGGGCACCTTCTCAGCCCCCAGAGCAATACTTCTTTGCAGACAAACCTGATCCTTCATTGACCAAATTAGACCCTGAGGGGTCCACTATAGACCTTGACCAATATTTCCACAGCAGTAGCCTTACCATTAGACCTGGCAAGGTCATTAAACATATGGCAGCCAATATAGAGGTGAGTGGAGCATTACTCTACCTCTATGCAGGACCTTCAATGGTCACAGGTCATGACTAAAGACCCAGTGGGGTCAATAATACATTCTTTACCCTACAATAAGAGTCATTATCATTACAATACTCTTTGGGTTGGCCGCAATTTTGGGCCAAAATTTCTTTTTACCCTTCATTACCAACTGGCATTACAACTTTAAAAGGTTGTGGTTGGAATTTGGGTGAGAAGTTACACTAGTTCGCATCTATAGATCATTAAAGTGCAAGCCAGCATGTAACTTCTGGTGGGGCAGTGTGGGGGCTGGAAGCCTCAAGGTTGATTGGAAGCTGCAAGCTGAAGAGATACTGGCACTATGAAGGTGTTGGAGATGGCAAGCACTAGAGAGCCGTCTCACAGCTACTAGGAGTATCAGTGACTGGAAGGAGCTATGCTCCAGAATCAGCCTGAATTTTTTCACTCCTTTCCTTCTTCAATATTCCTGTTGGGAGAGTTCACTAGACCTGTCAAGGTCATTAGATATACAAAGTCAAGGGCAAGAATGGGACATTACACTACATTAGTCTCTCAAGGGGCACCTGGTGAGGTCATTAAAGATACTGCACTTAGGGCACCTGACAAGGTCATTAAACATACATTCACTTCATACCTGGCAAGCTCTTTAAAGATACTGCTCATTATGATTCCTTAGCATGATGTAAAACTGCTTACTGCATTTTCACTACTCAGGAGCACAAGACATTATTCCTCACTACCTGATGGGCAACATTATTCTTTCAGCCCTCTACTTTACCAATCATTACCAGACTTTATCTCTACCAATATGAGTGAAGTTAGTAGTTTAGGTCTGAGACAGACTAAACTCCTGGCAGGGTACTGTGACGAAAGTCACTTTTACCTCTATTTTTCATCCTTTTTTCCTTACATTTTTGATACCATTACCACTATTAGGTGGCAGGTTGCCAACAAAGAGACACTATAGTGGCATTCCCAGGCATTCTGGCCTTCTTGGCCTTCCTGGTCACTACAGCCTTTTCAGCTGACTTGGCATTACCAAGACTATGATGTCAATCATGATGACAGGGCTGGCTTCTTGCTGGCCACTCAATATGCTTCCTTATACAGTGTGGCCTTCTGTGGCCAGCCTTACTAAGCCTTCTGAGCTTCCATTAACACAGTCTATTCCAAGACTGTCACTCTCTGGCTTCTCCACTGTGCATACTGCACTTCTCCACTGTGCAGACTGTCCTCTCTATTCATTAGTCATTACTCAGCAAGTCATGTGTGCACTCTACTCTACAATAGCACTAGCTTCTCTATACAATACTTGTGGTTCTTACCTTACAATAGTCATTCTCCTTAGGCACCTTCTGCACCATGCAGCATTACTTTAGCTTTACTTTACCTCATGTAGCACTTCTTCATAGTGTTACTTCATTACAATATAAGGGTGGCAACTTGGTGGAGAGTGATCCCCATCTTGTCTTTCTAACCCTATTACCATTTCTTTACTCTACCATTACCCTGAGCATCTTGCACCCTCACGGGGCAAGTTGCTTACCCTTTACTCTTTACTTTTGACCTTACAGTCCACTACAACCTTCCCCCATTACTCTACCTTATAGTCAAGTCATTCCACCAGCTCAAACTCACTAACTTGCAGATGGTAATCCCCACATTTTATCACATTCCGAAAGAAGAAGAAGAAATTGATTTGGATATACCTTCTGAACCAGAGGATTTTCCATCTCCTCTGGAGTAGAGCAGGAGGAGGCTGGCCCTCTTTCACCCTTAGAGGTTCCAGAACCTGAAAACGCTCTAGAAAGCTATTATGGGCACCCACTTCAATCTCAAAATTCTAACATTTGATTTAAATTTACTAACAAATTGGCAAAACTTCCAAAACAAGCTTCTGAAGGGAGTGTTGGTTATGATTTATATGCTATCAATCTGACAATCATACCACTCATGCTGGCTTTGAAAGATCTTATGCTTGCATAGCAAATTCATTTTACTGGCCAGGAATGACCAGGGATATCCATACATACATCACTACATGCCCAACCTGTCAACAAATCAAGCATGCTTGACATCTCCCATATGGTCTATTACAACCAATTCCTATTCCCTCTCAACCATTCAAAGTTGTTACCATGGACTTCATTGGCAAACTACCTTCCAGCAAAAATTATAACACCATATTTGTATTAGTTTGTAAACTCACCAAATTCACCTTTTTTATTCCATGTACAACTGATCTTAAAGAAGAACAGGCTGCAAGAATGTTCTTTGATAAAATTGTGACCTTGGTTGGTCTACCTAAACAAATTACCTCTGATAGGGACACTCAATGGAGGAATAACTTCTGGAAAGAAGTCTGTCAGGCCACTGGCTCCAAAAGAGCCCTTACTACTTCTTACCACCCTCAGGCTGACAGCCAGACAGAAATCCTAAATCAAACCATTGAAGTTGCTATCAGAGCATTCATCAATTCTTCAAGAGATAATTGGGTGGACTTATTACCTTATTTATCCTTTGCTTACAACAATACACCCCATATGGCCATGAAATTCACTCCCTCCTTTTTATTATATGGTTTCCAACTGAGAGCTCCACTGGATTTCTTGAGCAATCACTCTTCTATTGAAAGACCTATGGATTATGAATTTGATTCCCTCAAAGCACAATGCTTCACTGAAGAATTGACTGGAGTCAGCCTCATTGCCCAAGATTCATTAAAGCTTGCTCAACTTCACTATGAGAACTCATATAATCAAAATCATATCCCTATATTCTTTGATCCAGGTGACAAAGTTCTAGTTAATATTCATTCACTGCAACTACCAGAATCAAAGGGTAAGGGAGCTAAATTTACCAGACATTTCAACAGACCAATTGAAGTTATGGAATGCATAGGTCCAGTGGCCTATTGCATCAGACTTCCCCACTCTTATGATATCCACCCAGTTCTTAGTATTGTGCACCTCAAACCATACAAATCAAAGGATGGCAATAAAAGATTTGGTCTGGAAAGATTAAGAGAGAATGTCAGGGAATATGAAATTGAGGAAATAATTGGTCAAAAGAGAGTTAAGTACTGTAAAGGAACTAGACTCCTTTACCAATGCCAATGGAAGGGCTATGGTATTACTGAACATTGGATTCCAGAAAAATACTTATGAAACACAAAGGAAATTCTTAACTCTTGGAAAATTGAGATTAAAAATAAAAATTTGCAAAAATAAAAATTGTACATTGTCAAGCCTAATATTGCCTCCAGAGGCCATATTTACAATTTTTTACTCTTTTTCCAGACTCCATTTTGCCCTTTACCCATATTGACTTTGGTTCTCCACTATAATGAATCAGGCTCCCCCCAGGAGCACCAGGTAAATAATTATTTCCCCACCAATGAGGCAAGGTTGTTCTCCATAACCTTTCCATTTCTAACCCTGGATTTCCCCCCCCTACCCCTATCCCTATCCTTTGAATCTCCCTCCACATTTCTACCTTTTCCCCACTGCAAGTCACCACATAGTAATAGAGCCAGGTCTCCATTAGCTCTTGCCACATAAACATACAATTCCTCCAGTCACACCAGTGCTCCTTGTTCTTATGTGGACAATCACATAATAAAATATTTACATTTCTTGGGAGTTCTGGAACCTTCTCTCCCTCAGGAGTATCATCTTCAGGGGAAACTTCTTTCCCCCATAACATAAATTGGACTTATTTTTTGGGTTTTTTATCTAAGAAACAAGCCAATCTTAAGGTTTTCTGTAACACTAATGAGGTGTGCTTACCATTAATCAATGTCATCAGACTCCCATCATACTCCACATCCAAGTCTTTGGGAGTAAACTCCCCAACATCATTTCACTTGTATTGGACACCTTGTCCATGGTCATACACTACTATTACTTTACTGGGCCTGGGGGTGAGGGAGAAATGGAAATGCCCATCAGGCAATGGCTCAGGTGGCAGGTGGACAGTAACTTCAGTCTTGTCAAGGATCTTAGTATCCTTGCACTCTTGATTGTGCCAGGGATGACTTCCTGGGCACCAACAGGTATATCTATGGATTTCATCAATTAAAATTTAAAATTTAAAATTTAAAAATAAGCAAGTAATGGATCAATACTACTTACTTGTAGGAATATGAATATTCCAGGGGCTTTGCGGCCCCTGATGTTGCTTCAAATACTCAGTAAATGAGTACTTGGCAATCTTCTTGTTTTCTTTTTTCTGCAGCTGTTTCTGCAGCTTCTTCACCTTCTTCTGGGTGAATTTGTTGTCACTGCTGCTCAGTGGGGTATTGGTGTTCTTCATTTTTTCTGAAGAAACCCTTGAAAATACCCCTATACTTATACTCCACAGGTCGTTTGGCACTCCAAACACCTTCATCATCTCCCATAGCACTATCTTGGTTCCCTACAACCCATTATGGCAAGAACAAGACCCCCTTCAAGGCAATTTAAGTCAGAATCTACTATTGCTCCCATGATACAGCACAATTAACTACAAGAACTTCTGTAGTTGTATGGAACTATAGGAGGATTGGTAACACTTCTAATTTGGAACAGTCTCTAGAAGCATGCCCCAATCTCTAATCACCCTCACCAATTGGCCCCTATGAGTCTTCCTACTTCTGGAAGATTTACAGGTCTCCAAACCCCTTCCAAGAACCTTCGATTCTGAAGTTCTTAATTCATCTGATGCTTAGAAATCACATGCCATTCTCCCTAGATTGCTACCCCTAAACACCTAATAATCTATTGGCGCAGCTTCTCTTTGCTTCTAACCAGGTCTCTGCTATTTCTGCATACATTTTCTGCAGCAGAAGCACAGAAACCCATCACTTCACAGCCAGTTTGACCAGTCTCTGGAAGCAAAACTTTGTCATAGTTTCCCACTCCAACAAGTCAGCTACACCTTCTACATTCAAGTCCACAGTAGAAGCTGCAGTTTGCCTCCTGATTGGACCAGCTAGACCAGTCTCTGGAAGCAGAGTATTGTCATTTTCTCCCACTCCACCAGGTCAGCTGTGCCTTCTGCATACATATCCGCAGTAGAAGCCACAGTTTACCTCAAATATTGGCCAGTTTGACCAGCTTCTAGAAGCATAGAAGTGCAGCCCCTATTCTTTAAACCTAGCTTCTGGCACTTATAGAACTTCTCTATACACACAAATATTGGCTGATACACTGCTACATCCAGCTATAAAAGCCTCAGGGGGGTAAGCCTCAAAAAACAAGCCCCATATCCCAACCAAGCTTTGATAGCTGGTGAGTAGCTTCAGGTTCATCACACCCATTTCCTTCCACCTATCCACATGCATTCTCTCCCTTTCTACTTCCTTACCCATATGCATGGCTGCAGTCATTGTCACAGGCTGCAACATTTCCTCCCCCTCAGACCAATTATAATAATTGGGTGGATATCTGCTGACAAACTCTCACTCAGCACTTTATCCACAGGTATTTCTATAGGAACAACAAAAACAACAAGAACTTCAACAATTCTTCAACAATTTAAGAATTCTTCAAGATCTTCAAGATTTTTCATCTTTGTAAGTTTATTCTTACTCAGTATGGAGGATCATGGGGTCTTGCCCCACATCCACTGCTCACCACCCTCACCTCTAACACTGCACCCAGCAGTATTCCCCATGGGAATATAATGAGGCACACTCCTTTGGAGTATTGGGAATTAGTGGGACATTGTTGTATGGCCCTTTGCCCACAGTGCCCTCAGTTGCAGTTGGGATCCCCTTGGGGATAGCCATTAAGTGATTGGAGCCACAGCAATTTATCTTGAAACCTGCTTTCATATAAATTTCATACTGACTACTTTGAAAAGGACCTCAAACAACCTTCATCCTTTCACAAGTAAGCAGTCCTGGTGACCTCCAACACTTCTCAGGGCTCCTCTCCCCCATCTTCAATTACTCCCATCCCTATATTAGTTAATCAACAGCTTTTGGGGGAGGGCCAAATACAAGTCCATCTCTCTCCTCCTTTCACTTCTCAGGAGGATAATTCAAATTCTGATAACCACCAACAGCTCAGTGATGACCACTTGATCACTACCCATCAGGGAAGTAATGAATCTATCACTGAACCTGGAAACCCAACCACCTCTTTCCAACAACTCAGATATTCCCTGCAACCCCTTCCTAGAGCTCTCACTCTCTCCATTCCAGACAGAGGAAGATCTTCATTCCCTCAACTCAGAACTTGATCTTCTTCAGAGAGAGGAACCATCTCACCCTGTAACATACTCCCAGGTGAGTGGGAAGTTCCCCTTTGGTCCCCCAGGAGATCCTCCAGCCTCCATATGGAGCACATGCAGGAGGCACTTGATCTGCCAATTTCTCCCACATCATGGCAGGGATCAGAGCCAATTGTGGGACAAACCAGAAGCAGGGCTTCTAGACCAGCTCCTAAGGGTGTTAGAATTCAAACTCCTGACATACCTCAGCACCCCCTCTCAAACTTATTCCGAAATATTGGAATTAATCCATCTTTACAGACAACTCACCCCCTTGCTCAGGGACAAGCTCCATACTCAGTGGGACTTGACCTCAATTACAATTGTGTCCCCCTGTCTTTGCAACTGGAATCTTCTATTCCAATCCACTATATTTCCTACCCCAGGAATGCCTTACATCCCACCATTCAAATCTCTTTCAGAAATTAATTATTCCTTTCAGAATGGAGTACTATTCATTGAAGAAGGGGAGGAGCTGATTATATATCACAATGAGGCTAGGCTGGTGGCCACCAATCATTCTCTTACAGTCAAAGATGCCATCGCCTTTCCTTTTGGATGGAGCTTTGCAATTGAGGATTATTGCCATGATTACAACTATCACCCCCACTGCCACTATCCTCATCTGAGGAACATCATTGAAGAAAGATTTGCAGGGTGGGCCATTAACAGTCAAGACAAAGATTGGATGAGTATGCTGGATGACCATATCAGTACCATTCACCTTAACACTAGTGGTCAATAATTCCAATGGCTTCAAGGTTCCATGATTCCTACAACTGATGACATGGAACTGTGCCATAAACTCACAAGAATATACAACAACATCAATCAGTTACATGGGTCGATATACCACTCAAGGAAAGGACTTTGTATCACTATTCCAGAAGACAAATGGATAAATTGGAAGAATACCTCCCCTTCATCCCAAGAACAATTTACATGAGTAGCATGGTGCCAGATGACACAATTCGACAAGGAAGCAATGATGACAGGCCTCATTGATGGTAAGCTTGGAGATAAATCCATATATATCAACTTCAATAACCAAGCTAAACACAATTCCCATTGGGAAGCAGAACTCAGCTCAGTTTGAAGTTACATGACTGAACTGGTAACTGCAAACAGAGCCTATGTGCATTACAATCCTTTATTCATACAGGACCTCGCTACTTTGCAACCACTCCTAACTGACCCTTGGGATGAATGGAAAATAAATCACCCTTCTCAATATCATCTTCCTTATGCCAATATCCTTTTGCTCTGGAATAGCCTTACTTCCAGGTGGTACTACCCTATCCTTGACAATGTACCTGATCATTCAATCAGCTCTCCACCCCCTCTATCATCAAGTTCATCAAGTGAATCCTCTCAATCAAATTCCTCCATGGAAATTTCTTCCACTGATAGTTGCAAGTCTTCAATAGCTCAACCATTACCTCTCCAAAGGATGAGAGCATTGGCTAACCTTCACTTGGAGTGCAGACATTGCACCCCTCATCCTCCTATTGGATGCTACACTACTTGCAGTCCTATGGATTATATGGATATGGAGTTCTCCAGCCAGCAATCTCTTTGGTATCATAACACTCTTCCTCCTACCCCCCACACCACCCCTGTTGAGGATATGATCTAGAACAGGAGCATATGTCTTGACACGGGGGGGTATGTTATGGAATGGGCCTTCTGACATATTCTGAATTCATCCAATATTTAATGTATGCCTCAACATATGCCCATGTCATTGATATTATTTAACAGCAATGTACTATTTATGTGTATATTGCTGAAGGAATGATAAGCATACAAGGAAGAGTCATTAAGATCCCAAACTCAAGCACAGTTGCATTATTACCCACCTGCCTGAGGATAAAGGAACTTTTGACTCAATGAGTTATTCACAATCAATGTACATAGATACAAGTGTTTCAGGCTTCTTATTCATAGCTGTGGACTGCACACTGCACACTGTGGACTGCACACTGTGGACTGTGGACTGTGGACTGTGAGCTGTGGACTGTGGACTGTGCCCCCAGTCGAAATAAATAGAGGTGCTTGAATGACTTGTTACTGCAGAGGAGGACTCTCTGTCTATATAAGGAGTTCTTCCTCTGGCTGTTTGGAACAAGCTGCTTTACATCTAACACTTGCCTCACATCTTAAGAAACCTTCCTGACATGAAGCTTCTACTTTACTTAGTAGTTGACCACCATAAGTAACCAAATACATACTCTGACACAGTATATATTCATCTAAGTTCTACTCTTGACACAAGAGATCTTGCCACCCTAAGTATTATTCCTAACACAAGGATACTACTACAGCCTTAGAGTATCTCCTGACACAAGTATACTTAACCTCCTTAAAAAAATCTATTCAATAACTTGCAGTGTTCTTATTCTGTAATATTCTGGTTAAAAACCCTGAAGCTCCAAGCTTAAAGAATATCTTTATAAGATCCTTCTATTGTACCATAAAACCCTTATTAGCTTCTGGTAAGCTACATAGACTGAAATAAGAGTCTATCTGATCAACTGCCCTGACCTATCTGCTCAAGTTACTAAGTAGATGTTTCTGGAAACCTCTGCTCTGTAACAATCTTCCATATGGTCCAAAACTAGCCAAAATCCCTGACCTGCAAGACATTGCCAAAAGTGAACTCATTAAATCTCTTGATTTCAATCCAAAATTATCAATACAACAAAGGAAGCAACTTGAATATATTATAAAATGAAACCACAAAACCTTTTCTCTTGACAGATGCATAGGAGAATACTCTGACATTTAGTACTCCATCAAACTTCAGCTGGATGTGGAGCCCATTTCTATGGCCCCATATCATGTGTCTCCAGAAAAGAGGAAGGATATTGACAAGCAGATTGATAAATGGTTTGCCCAAGGAGTTATCTGCAAATCTGATAGCCCATGGGGAGCTCCTGTAATAGTAGTCTATCAAAACAGCAATGCACAAGTATGTATTGACTATCAACAAGTGAATGCAGTAACTCTTGCCAATTAATACCCTTTACCTCATCAAACTGACATACTACAAACACTTTTGGGTTCCCAATGGCTAGTGACATTCAATGTGCTGTTGGGATTTCATCAACTAGAAATACAAGAGGAACACCATCATATTACAGTGTTTCATACTCATAAGTACAGACTATTAGAATTTATGCAACTACCTTTTGGGTTATGAAATGGCCCAGCCATCTTTTAATGGGTCATGAATAAAGTCCTTGCTAAATTCCTATGGTTATTCATACTAGCATACATTGATGATATCATTGTATATTCTCTATTGTTCAAGAGCCATCTCCAACATCTTGACTCTGTGCTCAAAATGATAGTGAACACAAATATAACACTGTCCCCTCCTAAATGCCACATTGATTACCAATCACTTATCTTACTAGGACAACAAGTTTTGAGACTAGGAATCTCAATGCACCAAGAGAAATTTGACACCATCAATGTGATGAAACCACCCACAAAAGTCAAGGATCTCCAAATGTTCTTAGGATTTGTGAACTATTTTGTGAATTACATTCCATTCTTCACTTGGTTGATGTGGCCCTTGTATCAGCTTCTTTTCAAGGACACCAAATGGGAATGGAATGTGATTCACCAGGAATCTTATGAGCTCTGTAAACTTGTGCTCAAATCTGCTCCTATTCTAGGATATCCAAAGGATGGATTAGGTTACAGACTCTATATGGACACTAGCAACTTTGGTATAGGAGCCATTCTCCAGCATATCCAGTCAATTAAAATTAAGGATTTATGAGGAACTCAACTCTATAATCAACTGGAGAAAGCCCATAAGTCTGGCAACCTGCCACCTCAATTAGTTGCAATCACCTATAAGGACAAAGTAAGACCAATTACACATCATTGGGATGACAAGTTTGAAGAGACTGAAGTATTCATCAAAAGAGTCATTGCCTATTGGTCTAGACTTCTGAAATCTGCCAAGAGGAACTACTCACCCACCAAAAACTAGGCTCTTGCACTCAAGGACACTTTAGTCAAATTTCAGCCCCTAATTGAAGGCAAAAGGATCACTGCAATTACTGATCACAGCACCCTCACCTGGAGCAAGACTTCCAACAATGTCAATCAAAGACTAATGTCCTGGGGCCTCACATACTCTGTGTGCCCAAATCTCAAGATCATACACAGAGCTGGACAAGTACACTCAAATGTGGACCCCTTATCTTGGCTTTTACAATGAATTCCCTTCTATGATCAACCTGCCTCAAATGGCTCAGATATTGATTTCTACAGACAAATGAAACAAAAATTTGAAACTAGAGCCTCTGCTCTATTCACTAACCTCAATAACCTGACTTACAAGCAGATTGATACTGATTTACCAAATGATCATTTCCTTCATTCTATCTCTTATAACATGTCTGCTAAAGTCAAAACTCATATCCATGTCAATCCAAAGAACATTAAAATGATTATTCAAGAGTATTGGGATGATCCCCACTTTAGTGAAATTCTCTTGAATTTCCCTAAGGAACTGCCCTTTCAATACAAGGTTTACCATCAGAATCCAGATGGATTGATCCTATTTAATGGCCCATCAGGAAGAGACTGATTATGTATTCCTGCTTCCATGAAACAACACTTAATGGAAGAGATACATGGTTCATTAACTGGAACAGCCCACAGAGGCTTTGAGTGAACCTACAGATGAATTTCTAATGGTATCTATTGGCCAAGAATGACAAGAGATATTAGAAATTTCTGTGCAATGTGCCTGATTTGCCAGAAAATTAAACATGCCAGACATGCTCCCTATGGCTTACTACAACTGAGACCCATTCCTAATCAACCTTTTGAAGTTGTCACCATGGATTTCATAGGTGAATTGCTGAAAAGTAATGGTTTTGATGCCATATTCATTCTCATCTGTAAACTCACCAAATACACTTTTTTCATTCTGTGTAATGTTACTCTTACAGAAAAGAAAGCAGCATGTTTATTCTTTGATAAAATCATCATGCACATCAGACTTCCAAAACAGATCATCTCCAATCAAGACCCCCATTGGAGGAATCTATGCTGGAAAGAAGTATGTGAATCAATGGGAACTACATGAGCCCTTACCACTGCCCATCATCCTCAAGCAGACAGTCAGACTGAAATCCTCAATCAAATGATTGAAGTCACCATTTGTGCTTTCATAAATCATGACAAATCCAATTGGGCTAGTCTACTTCCCTATCTCACTTTTGCATACAACAATATGTTGGAATGTGAATCCACCATCACTTACCAACTGGGTAGCTTAGTGGTAAAGTGCCCTGCTAGTCATGGGTAAACCCAGGTTTGAATCCTGGTCTGGTCATTATATGTACCTCAACACAATACACCACATACTGCCATGAAATACAGCTGGCATACCTACTTTATGGAGTTCACCTGTGTGCTCTGTTCAATCTCATCACCATGGAATCTGCTATCAAATGACCAAATTATTACAATTTTAATGCACCCAACACTCAACAATTTGTCAAAGATATATCCACCATCCAACTTATAGTGAAGGATGCATTGAAACTTGCTCAAGAATGTTTCAAAAATTTGTATAATTCCAATCATATTCCTATTACATTCAAACCAGGAGATCAAGTCCTTATTAATATACATTTGCTCAATCTACCAGAATCAAAAGGAAAAGGGTCAAATTTCACTAGGAGCAACAGACCATTTGAAATCACAGAATGAGTAGGACCAGTAATGTATCAAATTCAACTACCTCATTCTTATTGTTATGGAATGGGTTCTCAATGATTTGCAATCATATTTATATGCCTTGATGTACGCTCAATTTTATGGTATTTATCATCATGAGCATTATTGGTAACATGCTATGATTGATAAGTGCCATAAATCATCC
>Ga0307513_10008966_pt1 | contig 12689 bp, 9 predicted proteins | sample 15_EM_MG_FD_202174 | JGI IMG/M metagenome (GOLD analysis project Ga0307513, IMG submission 202174) | Populus trichocarpa ectomycorrhiza microbial communities from riparian zone in the Pacific Northwest, United States - 15_EM | ecosystem: Host-associated > Plants > Roots > Unclassified | place... | reverse complement strand
AGGGGGGAGAGGACGAAGCTGAGCTGCACGCCTTATCTTTGATCAATCTTCTCTGTTTGGCTGCGGCACGTGAGTCACATGACCGAATTTTTTTTGGTTCGGTTTTCACGAACATATGCAAACGGCTGTAAGCCCATATAGTTATATGCGAGTCACTAGCGCAGAAGACGTCAAAGATGTCTACGAAACAGTCCCCGGGGACACATGTCGACAATATTAACGTCTTTGGTAATCACTGTTGAATCACTGGGTACCACACCACAAGTTCCAATCTTGGTTTTGCTAAAATTATGTAAGTGAGCACCATCGGTGCGCAGCTTGTGCGCAGCCTCATTATACACCCACTGTCCGAACCATCTGTGAGTTCCGAGTTCCGAACATCGATGTCCACTGCCATAACCACCACATCTGGACTTATGCCCTAATCAAGACCAACAGGTTTACCACTCTGGACATCGTGTATTGAACGATAAGCCTTAAGGATTCGATGATCGCTTCTGACTCGGACTCTCGGACTCGCCACCAATCCAATTGGATCTCTTCACTTCACCAAAATAACCATCATTAATCCCTACACAGCCAACTTGGGTGACTTTCATCTCAACGGATTCCAATGAAAGATACCAGGTCCTAAATATATTTCTACACATCAACTCAGCCGGCATCATCATCCGGGACGTGTTTATGAAAGCCTTTGGAAGCTTGACAGTCTGGTTTCCATATAACCAAGGATCCGAAAATACGAGAACCCTGACGCTCCCTTTCCACGTCCACGTATTGCTCCTCCCACCCTACGACCGCAATGTTCGTTGCGCAACTATTCACGACAGTGTTGGCTTTCTCAGTGGCTTTGGGCGTTCAGGCTTCACCCCTCTCCCCCCGGGATGTGCTCGATCCGATGATTACGAATCCGAAAGCCGGCTCGGTGTGGCCTATTGGGACTGTTCAAACAGTTACATGGTATGTGTACTCCGAGATCTCATCCCGACGAGGAGTTAAACCATGCACTAGGGACACGTCCAACTTCCCACCTGACACCCAACTTACGCATCCTATCGGCAAGGTCGTCCTTGGATTCGACGAGAATGACGGTGACCATTTGGATCTTGGTATGTTGTCTTCATTCATTGGCACCGCACTCTACTTCAACCATCGATCATGAATGAACGGCCCGTTTACACGTCGGAACTTGCAATGGCCATGTTGCACCGCTTGCTTCCATCCGGTGAAATTATGCATCGCTTTGTACAATGATGCAGTGCCCTGCCTTCATTTCACTCGGATCGGATGTACGTCACCTTTTGCAAACCTCGCTGACACAGTCGCTTTACCAGAACACCCCCTGGCACAGAACTTCAATCTCACAGATGGAAGTGTCAAGATCACAGTGCCAAACGTCCCACCTCGGACCGACTATCTTATCGTCTGTAAGTTTATTTCCTAGATCTTCCAAGTACCTCGTCATTAGTGTTTACATTCTCGCAGTGATGGGAGACACCGGCAACACAAGCCCGCAATTCGCTATCACCGCTCCGGGGTCTAATGCATCAACTCTCCCAGCATCCACGACTTCGCCATCATCGGCTCCAAGTAACACAGCCTCGAGTTCTACTCCGAGTGCCGCGTCGACCAGTGGAGCTTTGTCTCTCTACACCCCACAGGGTTCGAGCTTCAAGGCTCTTTTCTTCTGCATGGCTTCCATGATCATGATGCTTATAGTAGATTAACGCAATATTATTTGGGAATGAGCACTAGTAAACTTGGTGATAACCCCACCCAGCCTTGGTTTCTATGAAATTCCACGGCTTCTCATGTCTTGACACGGACTACGTTCCTTGCATATTCCCATCCCATGCCAATCACCTTAACTGCCTACCTTTACATTCGAATTTACCAACAAATCACCTCCATTGCATATAGAGTACACGCTCCTTCACCTTATCTTCACGTCATCCCAAAATGAACCTTTCCACTTGATACTGTTAAGCCTTATCTCCACATTTCGTCCCACCAATTTATGTAGCTGCTTCCTATCTATCTACTGTTTGCACCTGTTACAAGCAATGGATGTATAATAATCATCTAGCACATCGTTTACTTACTTATTGTCCTTTTTTTTTTTGCCTATGTCTGGAGTCATGTGGTGGCAACTTTCATCTGGAAACTCACTAGTCACTACGTAGCAGTATGTAGCTCCAGTATTGCGTGTATGCGTGTGGACTGAGGGCCTCTGTGTAGGAGTCCATATTAGAGCATCAATACTGTAGCTCGCGTAGTCGGAGGTAGCGTCGGGTAGTGGTGCTCTACACGAGCTACTGCAAGCTACCCGACTACATGATCACCTTCCCCATTTAAGTGCACCTGTATATGCCACTATTATATATCAATAGTAGGCCTTACCCAAACAAACTTCATATATCCACAGTGGAACTTGCCCACCACCCAAAAAAAAAGGTTTTGCCGTTGTGCCGGGATGGATCAGCTTACCAATATGATCCTTGGGTGAGAGGGTAGGGTCGTTGTGTCGCCCGTCGGGGGCTTGTTTATGCCGGCGTTGCGTCTCCGAGTCTTCCGTCGTGGTAATGATGTGGGCGGCAGGTGCTGGGGGTTGGTATGATTAGAGTGGGGGTTGGGGGAGAAAGTGAGGAGAGAAAACGGGCTACGACATTTATCGTAGCCCTTTTTTGGGAAGCACTAGACGGGCCTCCCATTTAATGGGTCCCCCATTATGTTTTCCCCTCCCCAATTCCCCTGTCGAGCGAGTATGTGCCCGCCCACATCCCTTTGGAAAGGGGAGGGGCAGGTGCGATGGCGGTCCGGTCTGCGAAACCCGGGGTGTTTGTGATTGAGCCCACATCCCTCGGAAGAGGGGAGGGGCTCGTCTCCGAGTTTTTGCGTGTGGTTGGGACGGAGTTGAGGTGTCGGGGACGTGGGTGGTAGAGGAATGAGAGACGACGAACCAAAATCAACCGTGATGCGGTTGATGGCGCCTTTAAACTCCGCTTTCCCTCATTGATAGCGCTCGATATAGGCGCTCGTTAGCCCGATAGTAAAGTAAAAATTATACCTATTTAATAAATATTCTAAAGATGTAAGATCCCAAATTTCGGATTAAAATACACAGAAATAAGCATGTTATTTAAGAAACATGCCGAAATGGTAGTAATTACCCTACCCTTCGTCAATTCTCTATTGTAACTTGCGTATTTTACAGAAATAGTAATGGAATATGATTTTTGTTCACTAATAAATGAGATTCAGATAGTTTGGCCGAAATAACTACTCATTGTGGAAGCTGGAAAGACCAAAATTCAGTTATGGACCATAAGTTGATTCATTAGGGTCGATAACTAATTTTTGGCTATTCCGGCTTCCACAATGAGTAGTTATTTCGGCCAAACTATCTGAATCTCATTTATTAGTGAACAAAAATCATATTCCATTACTATTTCTGTAAAATACGCAAGTTTCAATAGAGAATTGACGAAGGGTTACTACCATTTCGGCATGTTTCTTAAATAACATGCTTATTTCTGTGTATTTTAATCCGAAATTTGGGATCTTATATCTTTAGAATATTTATTAAATAGGTATAATTTCTATTTTACTATCGGACTTAAAGGCGTTCATATCGAACGTTATCATTGAGGGCGAGCGGAGTTTAAAACCGACATCAACCGCATCACGGTTGATATTGGTCTCATTCCTCCACCACCACCATCCGCCCTCGACACCTCAACTCCCTACGAACCATACCCCACAACCCGGCGACGAGCCCCTCCCCTCTCATGAGGGATGTGGGCTCAATCACAACAACACCCCGGGATGCACAGAACAGACGGCAATCATACCCGCCCCTCCCCTTTCCAAAGGGATGTGGGCCGGCTTATGTTCACTCGACGGGGGTAATTGGGGAGATCGGCGAGGGAATGGGGGATGGAAAAACACGAGGGGGGACCCAGGAATTGGGAGGCCCATCCAGTGCGTCACGAAACGAACCACGACGGAAGGTCGTGGTTCGTTTCTCCCATCCTTCGTTCCATCCCCCTCCTCACTGATCACCCTTGACCCCAACACCAACAGCGGCCGCAACGACGACGACGGCAGCTGGAACAACAACGGCGAGGAGGACAATAGCACCCTCTGCGACGACGACAACGCCAGCAGCAGCGCAACGACAACGACGACCACGCCAGCAGCTGCTGCAACGAAGACGACGACGACGGCGATGGCGGCTACAGCAGCAGCAGCAGCAACGACGACGACGACGCCAGCAGCAGCAGCAACGAAGACGACGACCACGGCGGCGGCGGCGGCTACAGCAGCAGCAGCGACGACGGCAGCTACTGCTGCAACGACGAGAGAGGGAGGTGGTGGGCGAAACAACGAGGAAGACGACGCGGAGAAGGGGGGAAACGACGAACAGGAGGAGGGGAGACGACAGCGAGGAGGAGAAGCAAAATGACAGCGATGACAGAGGGAACGACGAGCAGAGGAGGGGGAAAACGACAGCGAGGAGGAGGGGGGAAATAGCAACGAGGAGGGAGGAACGACACGACGACAACAATCGAGCAGAGCCGCCTGCGGCTCTCCTCATTTCTTTTCCTTTTTTTATGTAAAAGTATCTTTCATGTACCTAGACACAACCCCAAGGGAGGGCTAGTCCTCCTTGAGAATATATACATATTTTGCTTATATTTGTGTGTGAGATTCCCTCAACTACGAAACACATAATGCTGTCTATCTAAGGTAAGATAAGGAGACGACTCTTCTTGATCCGGTACCAGCACCACCTCACTCTTTTCCCACGCTTTCGCAGCAAAGGGAGGAAGCCTCAGGTGAAGGACGGCGTCGATTAGAGTAATACTACACTTGTTTTAAACACTTTAACCCAATAACCCCAACCCCCACACACACGCAACGAAACCGCACAAAAATCAAGCAAACGAGCCTCGAAAAACCCCACACGCCAACTGGAAAATGGCAGACTCAGCAGGCACGAGGAACGCGAGAAGAGCCAAGGATGACTTGGTTAAGGAATCACAAGCAGCTGTCAAAGGACCAGAATCGGCGAAGGCATGGATAACCGACAACGAGCTCGTAATCAAAGGCGAAGGCCTCACGATCGGAACACTGACAACGGCGTTATACCATCTTTGCTCCGGCAAATTCACGCAACCTAAAGAGATGATCAGCGGAATTCGAGCGATCGCCATATGCCTAGAAGAAATCAACCAAACAAGATACACGAGCGACGCGTTAGATACGGTTAAGGAGCAGGTAGAAGAGGTAGTGAAAGGAGCGAAGGAGGCAATCGAAGGACTGGTAGAAGAGATGAAGACAGTGATTAAGGAAACGGAGGAGGGCTACAAAAAGCACAAGGGAGATAAAGGGAAAGACGAAGTGGAGAGGATTATCGAGAAAGCGGTTCAATCAGCGACCAAACCATCATACGCTCAAGCCCTTACCAACGGGAATGACTCCCGCACCAAATCCAGAGACCATCAAATCAAAAATGATGTCAAAATAAGGGGCCAGCTGCAAAGAAGGCAAATCATTCTCGATGGCGACGACGCAACAAAAGAGCAAACGGGTCAACTCACCCCGAAAGTGCTTATTGCGAAGGCAAACCTTGCCCTGGATAAACTGGAGAAGGATTTGGAGGAAGCGCTACAAGAAGACGACAATGAAAGACCCGAAGACACAAAATTCGTAGCGGCTCGAATCCTCAAGAATGGAGGCGTCCTATTCGAAATGTTGAACGAAACCGCAGCGGAATGGCTCAAACAGAAGAAGATATCGAAGGCTTTCGAAAGTTGCTTTCCGGGAGTAGTCTCGGTCAAAGGAAGAACATATCAGGTGGTCGTGCAGTTTTTACCCGTCAGATTAAAAAACCGCCTTGAAGATCTTTGCACAGAACTAGAAGAAGAAAATGAGTTGCCGAAGGACTCAATCTCCAGCATGAAATGGCTAAGGAACCCGGACAACTGGGGAGTGAATCAATTGAAAGCTCATGCTATACTCACATTGAACTCCAGATGCACAGCAAACGACATCATTATGAGCGGAGTGCTAGTCGACGGCTCACGACACGACGCCAGAAAGCTAGAGGAAGACCCAAAATGTTGCTTCAAATGTCAACTCATAGGAGCAGGTCACATGGCAGCAAACTGCAAAGCGGAGGAAGCTTGTTCGAACTGCGCACGAAAACACCCAACAGGAGAATGCAGAGCCACGCGAGCCGAATTCAGATGCGCCACCTGCAAGAAAGAAGGAAGACAAGATGACCACGCCGCTTGGGACAGACAGTGCCCAGTGTTTATCGAGGAGAAGGCACGCCTACGCGACAGGAAGCCAGAGAATCACTATAGATTCTTCCCAGCGGAATACGAAGATTGGACATGGGTACGAAACGAAGATAGTCTAGCTGACGGATACACAGACAGGTGGATGGGAAACGACACGAGGAGAGGACCCAACAAACTGCAGGATACCAGACGCGACAACAGTTGGGGAAGACCCCTAGGACAAGGCACTCAGAGGACAACTGATACATGGATGCCGAGAACGATGGACAGCTGGGTACCAGGCGACAGACAACGAACAGACGCGCAGAGAAGAAGATCCACCGAAAGAGACAAAAGCCGAGAATGAAATACAAGAAACCGGGACAATCAACATCAGAGCAGCAGAAGCCGGTCGAGAGGCAGGACCTCGCAGCAGCAACCTCAAAAGGAAACCTCACCAAGACAACGCAGCATAATCTCCTGGGTAACGCAGAAGGACAAGACTGGAGAAGGCAGCAGCAGGGATAGCGCAACCGTGGAGAGGAGGCAAAACAAGACTGAGTATCGACCCACCCAACCGAACCGTAAATGACTGACGAAACACACAGAACAATCAGGATCTGGCAGCAAAACGCGAGGAAATCGCTCGACGCGCAACTGATGACTCTGCACACAGTACGGAACAACTATGACATCATTTGTTTACAGGAACCACACTTCGACCATCTAAATGCCACACGCGCAACTCCGGTATGGCGACTCATCACCCCAACTGGATGGAATAGAAAAGATCCCGCTGAGAAAACACCCAGGGTGATTACCTTGGTCCACAAACGTATCTCAACAAACAGCTGGACGCAGATTGACCTGGACACGACGGATGCTCATCGGCGAAGGAGGCAAGATAAGCATTTATAACATTTACAATGACTGCACCCACTCTCAGATGCTAACAAAATTCCAAGCACACCTAGACGCTAGGGAGCAAGAAAACCCCGCTCATGATCAACCCAACAAAGTTATCGGCGACATTTGGCTAGGTGATTTCAACAGGCACCATCCCATGTGGGAAGACGAGGCCAATGACCGTCTCTTCACCAACCAAAACCTCGAAGACGCAGAAATACTAATAGATTTATTAGTGGACCACGACATGCAGATGACACTACTGCAGGGCACGCCAACAATCAGGAACTCAGCCGGAAATCTCACCAGACTGGATAATGTCTTCGCCTCAAGCCAACTTCTCGAGTGGGTAATGAAATGCAACGCAAGACCCGACAACCAGCCGCCCACAGCCGACCACTTCCCGATAGCAACCCAGCTAGACTTCCTAGTCAAAACAAACCCAATGGAAACTGCAAGAAACTTTAGGGCGACAGACTGGGAGGAACTCAAAGGAGCATTAGATGACGAACTGCTAGAATTGGACCCACCAAGAGAGCTTAACAGTAAGGAAGAACTAATTAGTGCTCTGGACAGGTTAGAGGCCGCAATCAAGAGAGTCATAGAAAAGGTAGTCCCAAGGAAGAAACCCTCACCGTACGCAAAGCGATGGTGGACGAAAGAACTCGAAAAGGCAAGAAAAAGGGTAAGGAAGATCAGCCGCAACGCGAGGCACTATGAATGGTTTCCAGCCCACACAATTCACGAAGAATGGAAAAAGGCAAGAAATGAGCTGACCGAGTTACTTCGAAAAACAAAACGGGACCACTTCAATGACTGGATTGAAAACATCAATGTGAAGAACCTCTGGGATGCACACAGGTTTGCCTCGGCTCCAGTTACTGACGGAGCAAAGGTCAGGATTCCGACACTCAAGAAGATGAGCGAAACCAGACAAACGACAGAAATACAAGACAACAAGGGAAAAAGCAAGCTCTTACACGAGGCCTTCTTCTACCGACTGCCAGCAGACCCTGAGATCGACCCCGATTACCACTACCTGAACCCCGCCTTCGAGTTCGAAAGAATAACAGATGAAGAAATAAAAAGGGCGATTAGGAAGCTAAGCCTGTACAAGGCACCAGGACCCAACGAGATTTCGAACTCTATTCTTACTCACTGCATAGATGAACTGACACTGTTTCTAGGACCGATATACCGAGCCATCTTCACGCAAAAGCATTACCCCGTCAAATGGAAAAGGTACACAACTGCGGTCCTACGGAAAGGAGGAAGAGCAGATTACACCATTCCGGGATCATATAGGCCAATCGCCCTACTTGACACAATCGCGAAGGTAATGGCCTCAGTCGTAAAGGACAAGATCCAGTACCACACAGAAAGACTACAGCTGCTACCCCAGATGCAGTTCGGCGGGCGCCCAGGTTGCACCACCACTGACTCCCTGCATACACTAACGAGCTTCATCAAGGACGCATAGTGACGAAAACAAGGGACTCTAGTTTTATTTCTAGACGTCAAAGGTGCATTCCCGAACACAGTCCCCGAAGTCCTGGCACACGACATGCGGAGATATGGCGTCCCCAAAGAATACACAGATATGATCCTCGACAAAATGACCGGGAGAGAAACGGTAATAACCTTCGACGATTACACTTCTGACCCCATCCCAGTAGACAACGGCCTGGACCAGGGATGCAACCTATTGATGTATGGCTACAGATTTTACAATGCATCGCAAATCAAAGGGTCAATAGGAAAAAAGGACGAGCTGGCAACAAATTACACGGATGATGTGGTATGTGCAACAGCAGCTAAAACAATCAAAGAAGCGGAGGAAAAGATGAGAACTCTCTTCCAGAGAGACAGAGGACCAGCCGCATGGGGCCAAACACATTTCTCAACGTATGAATTCCACAAATTCGCGGCAATGTGGGCATCAAGAGCACGGACGCAGATAACGGAACCAGGAGGCAGAAAAAGGCACATCAAGCAGCCACCAATGAGGATCAAGTTCGACGACGAACACGAAGTCACAACTGTTTCGACACACAAATTCCTAGGAGTCCTACTTGATGATGAGCTTCGCTTCCAGAAACATGCTGCATATGCTATAGCGAAAGGAGAACGATGGGTTTCCGAAGTCAAGAAGCTATCGAAGGTGATGAGAGGCATGCATGGAACATTCACAAGAAGGCTCTTTTACAGCGTCGCTGCCCCAAGTATGCTTTATGCAGCGGACATCTGGTGCACCCAGCCAGCGAAGAGGACAGGTGCGAAGGCAGCTAGAGGAATGGGGGCAGCAATACAAAAGATGGAGAGCGTCTAGAGAAAAGCAGCGCTGCAGGCAACTGGAGCACTAAGAACAACCCCCTCTGATTTGCTATTCGCTCATGCTGACATGCTTCCCCTCAGGCTATATATCAATACTTTTCAGTCCCCCACAGATTCCCACAGGAATCCTGGGGAATGGACAGGAATCCTGGGGAATCCACAGGAATAGACAGGAATTTGCACAGGAATCCTGGGGAATCCACAGGAATGGACCAGAATGGATCAGAATTCACAGGAATTGACTAGAATAGACTGGAATCCACAAGAATTACCATAAAAGGTATATTTTTTAAATTATAAATACTATGTAATTACTTATTTATTGTAAGGACCCTGTTTCATGCCTTTGGGGTTTATGAAACACATAAAATATAAATTTTAATTTATTTTTAATTTACGAAATACAATTATTAAACTAAGTACATACAGGGAGGGAAAGAGGGGGCGTGTAGGGGGTAAACGCAGTAGAAGAGGGGTGGCGGGTAGGCCCCTGGTCGACGGCAACCAGAAAGAATCCCCCCAACAACGGGGGGAGGGGGAGAGGGGGTAGAGGAGGCAGGAGACGGCGGGGGGTAGGTCGTACACCGGGGGAAGAAAATGACCCCCCCGAATGAGGGGGGTACACGTAATCGAAGGGGACAGCGTGTGGATTTCACGCTGCCCCCTCTTGACGACGCCGCAGGAACGATGGGGGTAGGAAGGAGGGGCACCGTTGGTGCCATCCTCTGCCCCGTCGTTGACAAGAATTCCACGGGACGACACGTACGTCGCCCCGTTTCCCCTCCTCCTCTCGTCACGTCCCTGCCGTCTGTCCTCTCTTCCCTACCCTCCTGCTGCTACCCTTCGATGGTGACGTGGCATGCATGGTGGTCAATGTGGCGGCGTTTGGTGCACCGGCAGCCGCAGTGACGTGGCGGCTGTCCATGTCGATGTGGGCAGTGACGTGGCAGCTGTGCACGTCGATGTGGGCGGTGACGTGGCGGGGTATGGGTGTCGCTGGGGGGGCGTTGCTGGGTGGTGACGTGGCGGTGTGGTTGGAAATGGGCAGCGTCGAGGGGGGCCGTAGTTGGATGGTGACGTGGCGGCAGGGTTGGCGATGGGCGGCGTCGTTGGGCTGCGTCGTGTGGTGACGTGGCGGTGATGGTGGGTGGCGTCGTTGAGCGGCGGTGAGTCGACGAGCACACCCTGGCTTGGCCCAAGCATGGGCGTTGACCAGGGGCCCGACGACGGCGACGGGGGCTGCGCGTTGGTGGTGGTGGTGGTGGTGGTGATGGGAAGAAAGGTTAGTGTCACAAATGTGTGACGTTGCGGCGTTTCAACCGCGGTTGCTCGATTTGGCAATCCGTGGGCGCCTATTATTAATTAATTACTATTACTTATAAAAATTACTAATACTTTATTTTTTTATTACAAAACGCACCAGATTCCGTTCCTGCCCATTCCGGATTGCCATTCCGGTCCGGTGAGTCCTGCGGAATTCCGGTGCAATTCAAATTCTGGTCTGGCATTCCCCCGGAATGGCAATTCTACTGTGGCAGACACCCCTGCCAAAAATCCATTCCCCTGGAATGACCGGAATGGACCGGATTCCTCAGGATTCCTGTAGGAATCTGTGGGGGACAGTAAAGACCTCCTATATATAAAGACCCTATGTCAACGAGCAGCCCTATGCATTGCGACACTGCCGAAGGAACATCTGATCTACACTGCAGCTAGGAAAGCTATGGGCAGGAGGATAAAACAGCATACATCCCCGCTTTATGAAATTCTAGACTCAGCGAAAGTACGCGCTAACAAGATAGAGACCATAGGCACTGGAACGAAAGCCCCTACATGGAGAAACAGGGTCAAGACGGTCATCGCTACAACAAGAGAGGATGCCATACAGCTTGTGAACAATGATGAAAGCGACATCAAAATATACACAGATGGATCAAGTCATGACGGAGGAGTAGGTGCAGCAGCTGTCCTGACGCAGGGGATACGTCCTGCGAGAATCGCCTGACACCACCTAGGAAAAAGTACGAAGCACACCGTCTATGAAAGTGAGTGCATCGGTCAGATTCTCGGCTTGAAAATGCTGCAGAAGCTAGGTCAGGACCTCAATGGGATAGAAATCATGTTGGCAACGGACAATCAGGCCACCCTGCGAGCCTACGATGCGAGGAAATCGACCCCAGGAAGCTATCTGGTGGAAGACACCAGGAAATGGATAAAGGAGATCGAGGACAGATGGCCGAGGGCAAAGCTGAAATTGCAATGGGTACCAGGTCATGAAGGGATCGAGGGAAACGAAAAGGCCGACACAGAGGCAAACAGGGCAGCAGAAGGATCACACAGGGACTGAAGGAATGAACACTACCAGTTAATCAGAGGAATACCAGACAGTAAACCAGCGACCAGGCAAACGCTCAGGGCGAAGATAAGGAAGGAACATGGGAAGGAATTCCAAAAATCCCCAAGATACGACAAAGCGATCAAGTATGACACCAGAGCACCTTCATCCAGCTTCTGAAAGATCTCGGCAAAACTCACTAGATGGCAAGCCAGTGTTCTGATACAGCTATGTACAGGGCATGTACTGCTACAAGCCTACCTCCATCGCTTTAAGCTATCCAACACACCAGAGTGTCCAACATGTAGCGACGAGCCTGAGACAGTGACTCACTACCTGGCACACTGCTGCACGTACAACCAACAAAGACGCCGACTTCAACGAGCCCTAGGCCGTGACCAAAGTGTAGGACTAGAAATCCTAGGGGGCGAGAGGAGGATAAAGGTGCTGATGGAATTCATAAATGACACAGGACAATTTGAAGAATCGCATGGAGACCTACAACCGAGGGAGGACAATGACAAAGAAGACTGACGGTAACCAAGACAAGTGACACTCTCCCCCCTTTCTTTCTCTTTTTTCTCTCTTTTTCTTTCTTGTACCATACTCTTTTACTTTATCTTGTCTTTGCTCTCTTATTTCTCCTCCCCTTCTTTCTCCTTTTTTACTTAGTTTCTTTCAGTCTCTCTCCCTTATCTTTATTGCTCAATTTCTGGACGTGCTATGCTTATGGAGTGATCCGGGTTCTAAATTTGCTGCCAGGGTCGACACGGCCCTTCGATATATAGAACTACCAGACACAAGTCGCCAAAAATGCAACTAAAATG
>Ga0307513_10008965_pt1 | contig 12692 bp, 11 predicted proteins | sample 15_EM_MG_FD_202174 | JGI IMG/M metagenome (GOLD analysis project Ga0307513, IMG submission 202174) | Populus trichocarpa ectomycorrhiza microbial communities from riparian zone in the Pacific Northwest, United States - 15_EM | ecosystem: Host-associated > Plants > Roots > Unclassified | place... | reverse complement strand
AATTAATCTCGCCTGTGTCGTAACTGCATGCCCCAAGGGTTACTTATATTTAGGTAGACACCACAAGCCCATTCAGTGATCGAACAAACCTTGATCCTTTGAATGAACTCGACCCTGCATGTCAACCACCGATGTATCAATTGACGTCAGCCTGGCATTCTCTTTCATAGAGGTCTGGCACTCTGATGTGACAAGATATATTGTTCCGGGCTCCGTTCAAACCGTTGATGAACCAATGGCTAACCTGAAAACATGCACGCGAGTGAGAGGTGAACCGTGGGGCTACAACACTTCTCAATATGAAGAGAAGGGATGCCTCGGCTCCGCATGCTCATAGAGAAAACCTTCGGGTGAGAGTCCGAAGTATGTCGATACCATGGACCTGGATCTTGCTGTACCACGCACCGGAGATGCGTACAGAGACTGGTATGAACTCTATGCGTTGTAACTCGCTGAGCAGGATGACTGTCTCCAGACAGTCGACGTTATTTTTGCTTCTGCCAATTAATTACGGCTTGGCCAGACTCTCGCAGCCGAATTTAAAGGTACACTGGTCTACAAGGGTCATAGGGTGTTCGAATGTGTGGTTTACCAACACAGTTGGGGGTGGCCACGTGAATCTTCTTTTCCGCTTGTACAGTAGATGGCCCCTTTAGGTGGGTTTAGTACCAGACTCACCTGAGGGAGATTGTCGGTGGTGGAGGGGACTCGGGGCTGGAGGAAGACAATTCAGAGCAAATCAATGCTCTTTGTTCGTCTTGGAGAAATGCTTTTGAATCAAAAACACCTGGTTCTCCGACATTAGAAGCTTCCTTACATTCCTTTGTGGCTTTTCTGGTGTCATCTGATGTCGTGCGGAGCAATCGGCTCTCAAGTTTGTTGATTGTCTTTATCATAAGGGTTGGAAACAGTTCCACGCTATTACAGATGAACCAGTACATACCCACTACGTATGCACGATAATCAGTGTCAATATCATCAGAGAAATCACCAGTCAAGGTTCTGATTTAGACATCGGGAGAAGCCACGAAGGCAACAACGCAGAGACTACTTGTGTTAGTGGTACGGATACCGAATCCAGTTTGACCCTGACCCGCTGATGAAGCTGGCCCGTCTGAAAGGTGAAGAAATTGACTCGCCAGATCTGAAACAGGAATCATACAATCTTTCAATTACGAATTTACCTCCAATAAGGGTTCCAATATCGCCCTGTGCCGGACGAATGAAAGCGACCATACCAGACGCGCACCTCAGTTACTTGTGATCCGAAGCGGCCCACGTGCGACTGAACTGGAGTACACGTCGAATATATCAGCTATCTGCCGAAAGATAGCAGGAGCACGTATTTACCCTAATGGGTGCATCCGTCATTTGGCTTGTCACAGAAAAGCCTAGCCGATACTCCTGGTGGACGTTCAGATGATGCAGAGACTCGCAAGTCAATCGTAGACGATTTAGTTAACAAAGGATTCAGGCTAATTAGTCGCTTGACGAAACGCGTCCCGCCTCCACCAAGGCCCAGGGCTTCTTTTTGAATCATCACGAAGTATTCTCTCTACCTCTCGAGATCATCAATATGCGTTCAATAAAATAACTTGTAGCTGAACCCGAGGTTCAAGAAGGCAAACCGGATGTACGAGAGACGTCAGTATATATACGAGCCTTTACAACAGGTAGGTATGAAGTTATTAAATTAGGAAGGAAAAGCCCCAGTTAAGAATTCTCAGAGAACAGACTTGTGCAATTCATGTACTAAGGAACAAAATTTAAGACGGAGGGCTGCGACAAATCTACTCTGAGTGACCGAAATGAGGCTGAGGTTGAAACCTCCGCAAACTGTTTTTTGAGACAGCAATAGGAGGCATATATACGCATAAACAAAATGACACGAATTGACACTGCATATGAACTGCCATGACCTACTTCCAATTTCCAAATTCACCTGAGAAAAGAAGCGGAGCCGTGCGACTAGGAGGGTAAAGCATATATCCTTGAATCTACACTTTACATTGTGGCGCTCCACAGGGTAAAATACAACAAGAACCTAACATTCCTTGAGCGCGGAACAGAGACGATCACGGCGACGACATGAGGGACGCGGACCACATTGAACACCAAATGGACTGCATAACCTGAACGACAATGACGACAGCGACAAATGATGGCGTGCGAACGCAAGGGACAACCACCCGTCCTCGTGTTGGTGGCGCCGGAGTCGCACACCATTAGTCGAGTGCGAAGAGAGAACAGGGATAGCTACCCCAGCTGATTTCTGGATGTTCGAGGCAGACGGCGCGGCGTCAGCGGAGCGAGATGGCGGAGGTAGCATTCGTCGTCGCATTCGTCGCATTCGTCGCGGTTGCTGCGTTCGCACCTGCGACAGCGCGATTCTTGCCCTTGCGGTGACTCTTGCGGTGACTCTTGTTACCAGTGCCAGCATTTTGGCGTTGCGAAATGAAGCGGTCAAGGGCCTTAGCGTGAGGACAGTGTATGGCGCAGTGGGATAGCAGCGTTGAAAAGATACAACATTAGCAGATTCGAGCTCAGCAGCCACATTAGCGTCAGTGTCAAGACGGGGTACATGTCGCCAACAGTCTCGTTATTTGGCGAGATGAGCTGACGGCGCAGCGGACCATCATTGGGGAGACCAGCAGGAGCGCGAAGAGGAGCAGCTCATCGATATGAGATGTCGATGAGCTGCTGGCGGTAAGGTTGGTCGGGGTGACGCGTTCAATTCTGTTCCCGACATCAGCGCTGCGTCTGAAGTAGTCCGCATACAACTCGTCAACAACTCGTCAGGCCTCTTGAGATGCCCGAACAGGCGCATCCATGCCTCATGATGACAAATAATGATGTTCCGCCAAAGTGGTCAGGTCCAAGTCGCGTGAATAACTACGACAGCAATCCAGCGTCCTGCTGAGGTCCCTCCAGAGACCCAAGACCTTGCCACACTCGTCCAGACGGAAAGCGGTACCTGCAACATCGACCATCGCTTTCTAGCGAGCGCTGCTGGATGAGCCCGCTGTCAAACACATCCTCGGTACGTAGGACGACACGATCGTGGTCATAAGGGACCAGATACGCTAACAGAGCAGTACGCACTTCGGGTAGTTCCCTTTTCGAGCATTAGCACATGCCCGTAGCCAGAAGGAACAGGAAGCGCAGCGCTGAACATGACCGTGACAGCGGGTCGTAATCTGGGGGTGACGGTGGTGCTCGGCGGTGGTGCAGGCGGCGTGGGAGAGCGGCTCATAACCTGTAGAAACCTAAACCATGAAGAGTTGCCCGGTCACTGCGTTATTGACAAACAGGACGGCCAAATAAGGGAATGTCCAAACAAAAATAACAGACGAGGTGCAAACACAATTCATCTCTCCCGCGCCTTTTGCTGCATTTGCTGCTATCCTTCCTGCGTAGTTCGGCCACGACTTACTTACTCCTGGATGATAGATCTTGCCGCTATTCCATGATAGATCAGCACACCGATCTCAGAACAAGGGCTATCACGTTCACCTCTCCGAATGTGCCACATTGATCACGCATTTTGCGCTCCTTTATGGTTCCTCTGTGATGCTGACAGGTGGGAAGCATCCCTTTCTTCAGTCTTCTCCATGCGCCGAGATGGAAAAGCCACAGCGTAGGTGTTGCACAATGTGTTTTCCACAAGGACTTCAAGGTCGAGCGCATGGGGATCGCGGTAAACAGTTAGAGTTGAAGCGCGTTCCTCGCGCGGGTGTTGGGGAGACCGGGGTTAAGGACAGGTTGCAAACCCGTAATACGCACCAAACTACCACTAGGCTGCTGAGGGTGGTTTTCTTTGTTGGAGGTTGAGGGCGTTGGCCAGTGGAACCGCCCGACCCCGGCGTGTTGAGCGTATTGTTGGCGGCGCGACAGGGTAGAAAGAATGTTCCGGAACACCCTGTACGCTCGTAATTTGTTGTCGACGGTGGGATGTAGTCACAGAGGGCAACGCAGCGAAAGTGCCGACGGTGGCTGGCCAAGTCAAGGCCGGCGGCAAGTTTGCAGGTTGCGGGGTACATCCTAGAAAAACACTAGGTCCAACGACAGACGTACAGACTGCGTATGTGTCGTGCGTAGCCCTCGTACGCGGTCTCAATGAAGCTGCCGGAGAGGTGACGTAGCCGAATTGTGTACGAGGCACCATACATGTCGTACACGACCTGTGGACTTCCTGTATTCAGAATAACCCGGTCCTTACACCGCGCGTCGCTCCCCTCGGTGCCCGGTTACGACCCGCATAGCCTGCCGAAGCCGCTACGCGGCGGGCAGATTACTGACAGTGAATGATACAATGATCGCTTCTAAATACACTATGTAAACAAGACCGTTTGGACATCCCAAATTGAACTGCTCAGTAAGATCACTCTGGTAGAAGAGGCGCTCATCATCGCACTGGACCTCTCCAGGTGCCCGCCACCGACATCCGGCCTTCCTCCACCGGTTCATTTAGCGTCTGCGCATGAACAGGGATTCCTACCACATTGTTATTGAAGCCGCTAGGAGCGCCACCTGTGGTAGTGCCCTGCACCGAATACTGGGGTACTGGTGGTGTCTCGTGGGTGTGGGGGAAGGCTGGCTGTAGTTGCTTGAAAGTTTGGTCAGCGTGTGGTGACTTATAAGAGACTTGTTATATCGGGGTGTGTATAAAGTGCGTGAGAGAGATACCTGAGTAATCGTTGGCTGAGCATCAAAAGCGAGATATTGGGGCGGTGGTGAGGCATTGTCCTTGGGCTTCAACAACGGCACTGCGCTCTTCAGCAAGATTGGGCCGCTCCTTTTGCGTTTTTGAAAGTACCAGATGAGCATGGCGCTGAGAAAGAGGACAAGGACGCCAGCCACTACCCCCCCAATGATCGGGCCAAGGTTTGTACTTGGTGTGGAGGAGGCAGATGTTGGACTCGTGTTACTCGAAGTTGAAACCGTTGACGTCCTTTGATTTCGTCAATACATAGGATATCAGAGGAGCTAAAATTGCTATACGACGTGATATTCGCGATACCAGTAATAGGAGTGGGGCTCGTCTCGACACTTCCGTCGTCGAATACGAGGTAATCAAGCTGGTCATTCCGAGTGATCAGGTCAGGCCTGGCTTCTCATCAAGGGCGGTAACATCATACCAGTAAGGCTGAGGGCTTCAACAAATCCACCCTGAGTGTATGCTGGGTATTTATGAGCCCCGTGACGTTAAAGAGCACTTGGTCGTAGAAGTTTTCGACAGCAGGGTTACGAACAGCAGTACCGCGTTGGACACTATCAACCGAGTAGCTGACGTTCGTGATGACTGGAATGGCATCCATGTACCTTGCTTCAACAGATGTTCCTGTGGTTCAATCCTGACATTAGAGTAAAGACTGGAGCAGAAGTGGGTGCAAATGAACCTGTGAACGTAAATGTAAAGAACACATCAGCGGTAGAATTAATGGCTTCTCCACTAAAGCAGGAATGTCAGTGCTAGGTGAGCATACGGCGCTATCAGACGCACTAGTGCCAAGTTCTATTATCGAATTGGGGGCATTCCGGGCAAGAGACACTCGAGGACCAGATTGATGAGTAAATGATACTTCTCGTATCTGTATCATCTACGAGGACATTCCTCGCATCCAGGCGTGTTCCCGTAAAAAATAAAACCAGTGCCACAGTGAAAGAGAATTGGTGAAATGAAAGAGACAGCATGTCTAAATGGGTGTCGATATATCCCAATATTCAGAATGATAGCACCAACACGGTTATGGGAGTCGAAAAAGTGGGCTGTTGTGGTGGGCGTCTAGAGCGAGGGAGAATGCCCTGGCACACGTGCACGGCGAGGCTAGGCCGGAAATTCCTACAGTGGGTATAGCTTGTATTTTCATAATCCTGTTATATGACATTACAGGTGGTTTACATAGGGTTACATGAGAGTTTTACATAAGGGCCGTCTAAGGTTTATGAGATAGCCTTTTTGGTTATAACCTTAGCACCTTATAATATGCAATTATGGTGATCCCACAAACATATGACAAAAGGGTTATAGAACCAGGTGAGTCTGGTAGGGAGAGAATGAGGTTGTATTGGTTCAGAGGTAGTATACATAATATTTTGCTACTTTATTTCATAGCAGCTGGGCTGAGTTGAAGATACATATCAGTACCTTGGCGGTCATTCACATAAACAAACCTCTCAAGACCACTCCGATCATTAGGGTGCCGATGGTGACCTCTCTTTCTTTATGTTTAATTGTCAATAATAAGGATATTAATTCTTTTATATCTTTAATGACTAAAGTCACCTTTTGTTGATAACGACCAGCAAGCCCTTATGAGTTGGTAAGATGATGCAATATCTACAATCTAATCAAGAGAAGTACTATTACGTGTGGTGAAATCGTACCTCATCAGCAAGACTTAAAGCCTCCATAGTACTATGGGTGAGGCGAGACGAAAACCCAAATCTAGGAAAGCGACGGAGAAGGCGAGAAAAGCACCAGCAAGAAGTTCCCGTCAGGAACTCTTTATGCGACGATGTCGTATGAGCGGGGGCAAGACCATGAGGAGTTGCCCCTGGTCAGCGTGATCGGAAAACAGGATGGCCAAATAAGGGAATGTCCAAGCACAAACAACAGTCGAGGTATAGCCATAACAGACACAATCCATCACTCCCGCACCTTTTTCTGCGTTTGCTGCTGTCCTTCCTGCGTAATTCGGCCACAATTGACTTACTCCTGGATGATAGATCTTGCCGCTATTCCATAATAGATCAGCAACACCGAACTTCAACAAACGTCATGGGAAGAAATGGGACGCACTTAACTTGGGCTGTTTGACCTCGACTCAATATGGGGTTGACAGCCGCCTGTTAGACGACCTGGGCATAAGATACTCCTTCACAGTTAATTCGACAACGTCGCCAATTTAATTCTTGAGAGCATCGAGAATTGTAAATTGTTGCCACTTGGAAGATACGTGGATTTGGTATAATGATCAATGATTGCTTCCAAATAAAAAATGTAAACGAGACCGTTTGGATATCCCAAATTGAGGTGCCAAGTAAGATCACTCTGGTAGAAGAGGGGCACATCATCGCACCTGAACTCTCCACGGCAGGGTGCCCACCACTGACGTCTGCTTGGACATCCGGCCTTCCTCCACCTGTTCATTTAGCGTCTGCGCATGAACAGGGTTTCCTACCACATTGTTATTGAAGCTGCTAGGAGCGCCACCTGTGGTAGTGCCCTGTGCCGAATGCCGAGGAATTCCTACTGGCGGTGTCTCGTGGGTGTGGGGGAGTTGACGGGCCTTGAAAACAGAGGGGAGGCTACTATGATTTGCCATCACCAGCAAACTCGAAGGGGTAGTGGACCTTAGGTCTGTCGGATGTGAGTTTCCGCTGTCCGATTTGGTCCCGTGACAGTTGGTGTGTAGTTGGCTGTACCACCGGAGGCTGGCTGTAGTTGCTTGGAAGTTTGGTCAGCCTGTGATGATTTGTAAGAGACTTGTTATATCGGGGTATGTATAAAAGTGCGCGAGAGAGATACCTGAGTAATCGGTTCTACAAACATTGGCTGAGCATTAAAAGCGAGATAATTGGGCGGTGGTGAGGCATTGTCCTCGGGCTTCAAAAACGGCACTACGCTCTTCAGCAACATTTGGCGGCTCCTTCTGCGTTTTTGAAGGTACCAGATGAGGGCGGCACTGAGCACGAGGACAAGGATGGCAGCCACTACCCCCCCAATGATTGGGCCAAGGTTTGTACTTGGTCTGGAGGAGGCAAATGTTGGACTCGTGTTACCCGGAGTTGAGAACATCGACGTCCTTTGATTTCGTCAATACATAGGATATCAGAGGAGCTAAAATTGCTATACGACGTGATATTCGCAATACCAGTAATTGGAGTGGGGCTCGTCTCAGCACTTCCGTCGTCGAATACGAGGTAATCAAGCTGGTCATACCAAGTGATCAGGTCAGGCCTGGTTTCTCATCAAGGGCGGTAGCATCATACCGTTAAGATTGAGAAATTCGACAAATCCACCCTGAGTGTATGCTGGGCATTTATGAGCCCCGTGACGTTAAAAAGCAGTTGATCGTAGGCGATTAAACTGAGGTTAGTAGGGTCTCGAATGGTAATACCGCGTTGGACACCATCGACCGAGTAACTGACGTTCGTGCCGGCGGGAAAGACGATGCGGACGTCGCCTTCAAAAACATGCCTGGCCTCAACAGATGTTCCTGTGGTTCAAGCCTGACATTAGAGTAAAGCGCGGTGCAGAATTGGGTGCAAATGAACCTATAAACGTAAACGTAAAGAACGTATCAGTAGCATTAACAGCTTCTACACTAAGGCAGGGATGTCAATGCTAGGTGAGCATATGGCGCTATCAGACGCACTGGTGCCAAGTTCCATTGAATGTGCATTCCGTGCAATCGCTCGATACCGAAGACCAGCCAGGTGAGTAAATGATATTTCTCGTATCTGCATCATCTACGATGACCCTCTTCGCATCCAGGCGTGTTCCCGTAAGAATTAAAACCAGCGCCACAGTGAAAGAGAATTGGTGAAATGAAAGTGACAGCATGTCTAAATGGGTGTCGATATATCTCAATATCCCAATATTCAGAATGATAGCACCAACACGGTTATGGGCGTCGAAAAAGTGGGCTGATGTGGTGGGGTCTAGAACGAAGAAGCCCTGGAATTAACCCGTGCTCGGCGAGGCTATGTCGGAAATTCCTACAGTGGGTTATAAACATCGCGCTATTGACTCTGGTTTTTGATAGTCATGTTGACAGCGGGTGGGAATTCCGAGACAGCTGTCATCCTGACCACCGGAGACAGCTGCCATGTAAGATGATGCAAGATCTACACAATCTAATCAAGAGAGGTATTATTACCTGTGGTGACATGATACCTCATCAGCAAGACTCAAAACCTCCATAGTACTATGGGTGAGGCGAGACGAAAACCCAAATCTGGGAAAGAGACGGAGAGAGCGAGAAGGGCACCAGCAAGACGTCCCCGTCAGGAACTCTTTATGCAGCGATGTCGCATGAGCGGGGGCAAAACCATGAAGAGTTGCCCCTGGTCGGCGTGATCGGACAACAGGACGGCCAAATAAGGGGATGTCCAAACACAAACAACAGTGGAGGTAGAGCCATAACAGACACAATCCATCACTCCCGCGCCTTTTTCTGGGTTTGCTGCTATCCTCCCTGCGTAATTCGGCCACAATTCACTTACTCCTGGATGATAGATCTTCCCGCTGTCCTTCCTGCCTAATTCGGTGATAGACCAGGAACACCGATCTCAGAACCAAGGCTATCACGTTCACCTCTCCGAATGTGCCACATTGCTCAGTTTATAATAAGATGACAACACGAAACAGGAGGCTATCAGCCACTGCCGTCACTGTATATGTCTGCTATGCGAATCCAAAATAAGTTCAAGTACGGTGCAGAATGGGCCAGCATATCTCAGCGATATCAAAGACCCCGGAGCAGGGGTGTGTGGTTGAACAATATACCCTACATCCTACAAATGGGGCTATTATTTATGGAATGACGGACTAGCTGAACCAACAGCTATCATTGAGACTTGGGGGATATTCACATCGTAAATAAGACCATGTATACTCACTTAATGCATCGGGGGAACGTACTGTCTGGAGAAGTGTTCGTCCCAGTGCCCTCGCGTGGTGCGAGGCCCTCAAAAGAATAACCGTGCAGTGCGTATCTGATCTATAAAAAGACCAAGGGGCGGGCCCGCCTTCAGTCTAATTCCCTTGTCCCCAGGACTCGTGAGCCCGTTTAGGCCCTCAAAACTTCGTGTGCCTGATCTTCGTGAGGCCGGCTGAGCCTGTGAAGGTCGCGTTCAAGTGGGCGAATACCACTGTGAAGGTTCGCAATCCCTGAGCTTGCTTCGGACATGAATTATAGCAGCCACGTAACTAAAAGTGGGAGCTAGGAAACAGAGCCAAAGCAGGTAGCCGGAAGTTGAACACGTTCCTGCTTCCGACTGACTGAGTGTGACCAGTATGCGTATTTGAGGGAGCGGGAAGTCAACAGTGAAGCCACCAAGGAATTCCATGGTAAATTGCGGCACAGAGAACAAGCTAGCAATTTTTTTGACGTTGTGGGCGGATCCAAGATGGGAAATACGACTTAACCCTTGTCCCTTCCTGAGATGATTTCGGCTCTCCACCCAGCGCTGTGCACTGATGAAATTATACGACTCATAATAGTGCTCCTGGACAGGAAGTCCTGTGTGCGCCTGGCCCGGACTTGCAAGGCTGTTCAGGAGGCGGCGCTGGACGCCGTCTGGCGCGAAATTCCCTCTGTTGAGCCCCTGTTTTCTCTCTTTCCACCTACCTGCATGCTCGGAAATCGTCCATACGAAGCCGTGGTGCGTCGCGTGCGTGGTTCCTGTTTCTTCAGTCGACTCGAAGTGACGCTCTAATCGTAGGCCTTTTCGCGGTACCTTATCCCATCGGACTGGACACGTTTCCGGTACTATGCGCCCAAGGTTGTGACCATCCACTCTAATGAAGCCAAATGGTCCCGATGGGCGGCGGATGAGTCGGCCTACATGACCCTCTCCCATTTTAGTCGCGAGCCACTCCTCCCAAATCTTCGTCATTGGTCTTGGGACGCGCCAAGAGGACACGGTGACATCGTTGGAGCAATGGTCTTCCTCCACGACACGGTCACCTCTATCAACATCACCCTTGGCCACAATACGACATTTGACTCTGTATTCGCCTTTCTCTGTAATCTACCTGAACGTGTCCCATTCCTCGAAGACCTCTCGATCAATTATAATGATCGAGAATGGCCTGAGTGGCGACTCGAAGTCACAATGAACACACTTTCAGAGGTCTTCCACACGCTACCTCGCCTTCGCAAAGTATCACTTCCGTTCTTCATGGACACCCCTCTCTTCATCTATCACATGGGCTGCATCCCTACCCTTCGCCAACTCACCATCTCTTGCGCTGAGAAGCTCGTGGGTCACTTTGTGGATGACGACGCGGAGGAGGCGCCAGTTATCGACGACGATCCTCTATTCCTCAATATTACTCATGTCGAGCTCCAGAGTACAATGACATCCTGCTTGCGCTTCCTCCACCGTATCTCGTCTCAGCAGCTCGAGTCACTCCATCTCACGGCTCTCCATCTCCGATCACCTACGCAGTTTTCCACCTGCGTGGAGATAGTCGCGGAGAATGCACCTACTCTTCGCTCTTTCTGCCTTCACTATACGCCAGCTCCACATGACCTCCACTTTGACAACTCTTGGTTCCCAATCGAACTGCTCATGCGATGCCATGGCCTTGAAGAGCTATCTATCATTCATCCTCGACCCACCCCATTTACCGATGAGGAGATTATGCTAGCAGCTAAAGCCTGGCCCAATCTCAAGCAGCTTCGTCTCAACCCTCGACCGTCTCGTTCGATTGCCGAGTCGCGGCTCACGCTTCAAACCATAGTTAACCTCGCGCGCTACTGCGCTCATCTCCACACCCTCCGGTTATTCGTCGATACTCGCACCATACCAGCGCCGACATATAGCTCGGAAGGCATCAGAGTCCTCGATTTCGGGATGTCGAACCGCTCATATACGCAGCAACTTGCTACGTTTATCGCGAGTGTCTGCCCCGAGGCAAGCGTGACTGGTGTGGAGACCTGGAAGGAAGTGGATGTCATCTTGAGCGTAAACAAAGCGACGAGACTAGAAGATAAGAGAAAAATTGATGCTTTACAATCTGAGGTAGAGAGGTTGAAGGCCCTGCTCGGAGGAGTAGCACTCACGTAGCAGCATTGCGTGATGCACGGAGACAATTTTGGAAAGATCTTTACTGGTTCATATTACGACCCATTATACTGTAACCACTACCGCTGAACCTAGCACAGCGGGTAAGTAGGAAAGGTACCGTAAAGAACTTCTTCCTCCTTGCGCTGCGTACACGTACGTAATACGATAGACTCGCCAATACACACAAACAACATGACACCCGTTTGGCATATAATAAGTGGGGACAATTCACTGCTAATATATTTGCAGTTGAATACAAAATTGAAACGTGAGTCGAAGCAGCCTCCTGATTCGAAGGCAGACATGATATCAAGCCAGTTGGTATTGGAATGTATTGGGAATGTAAAATGGGAGGGAAGGGAACCCCCCTGCATATCCACTTGTCAGGCTCAGCTTTTGCTTGTAAGGTTGGTTTTCCTCTTGGGCACCAATGCTCTTACATTGTTAAATCCATTCACAAGAACCACACAAATTGGAGCGGTTCTTACACACGACCAGATTTTCATCAGATCTGAATTATCGCGTCCCGCCACAGATAAGTATAGGCACACGAGTACAATGCCACCCAATATAGAAAGAAACGAATGGTAGGAGTGAAGGATTGTCATGGGATGTGAGATCTACACAAACGAGTGAGCATGTAGGGGTAAGCAGAAAGGGGAGATAGAACGTATCATGCAGGTAAAGTATTTTTCTTTACTCTGCGCGAGATGCAGACGCCTATAGATCCCAGTCGTCCAAATCGTCGACCTTGACAGCGGCGACCCGCTGGATACCCATAACGCCAGGTGCATACGCGCGGAGCGCACGCGGTGAGGCAAACGCGCACCCATTAGAATCCCCGCCCGCCGTGATGCAGAGCCCGACGGCGTACGCGGCGACGGTGGTCC
>Ga0307513_10008964_pt1 | contig 12692 bp, 12 predicted proteins | sample 15_EM_MG_FD_202174 | JGI IMG/M metagenome (GOLD analysis project Ga0307513, IMG submission 202174) | Populus trichocarpa ectomycorrhiza microbial communities from riparian zone in the Pacific Northwest, United States - 15_EM | ecosystem: Host-associated > Plants > Roots > Unclassified | place... | reverse complement strand
CTGGCGAATCAGGAGCAGAGGTAACATTTAACTGTTTAGCTCTTGAAGGAACAAATCAAATACGACCAGATTCCGTCGGGACTTCTTGATCAGTTGCAGCGCATTCTGCCTTTGGCGAACAAGGTCGCAGATGAGGTTGTCTGCGAAGAAACAGTAATCTTGGAGCAGATCATTCCGCGAATGTTCGAAGTGATGCTAAGGGTTGCGAAATTTTCATGTGACTATGTCAAACGTGGTGAGCGGTCATCTCCTGAGTTTGAACCTGGCGAGTGCTGAGGATCACAGCGAGAACGGTGGGTGGGCCAGCCTACCTGGAGACGATTGAAGAACTGGAGAGAGAGTTGACCAACATCATCGAGGATTTCACCCGTGCAGTGGATGTGGAGGCTCTCTGCCTAGCCAAAAAGAGTGGTAAGCGCTCACTACATCGATTTGGCGAGGGTTCGTTCTCAGTAGTTTCGTGTAGAACAAAAACTTCTGCTTAAACGGCTTAAATGCGTCGAGACTGGCTATAACCGGAAGTTCTGCTGTATGGAAGGAACCCGTGAATCTCTCCTGCACCACATCATAGCCTGGGTGACCAATGGATCTGAGCAGAAGGATCTGAGCAATACATACTGGATCTACGGCTTACCCGGAATCGGCAAAACGTCGTTGGCTCATTCGATCTGTGCAAGTCTTCACGACAAAAAGCACCTTGCTGGTGGGTTTTTCTGTCGGAGAGATGACCCGAATTTGGGCAAGACTAGGAACATCCTTCCGACTCTCATCTACAAACTAGCCGAAATCTTCCCCCCTTTTTGAACCATTGTGGCAGAACGCCTTCGTAGAGACACAAACCTAACACCAGAGTCGATGAAGGATACTCTCCTCCTCGATTTCATCCGCAACCTTCCTCGCCACCCAAACTGTACGCTCGTTTTTGTCATTGACGCACTCGACGAATGTGGCGACGATCAGAGTCGTCGAGTCCTGCTGAAAGCTCTGGCTGACGCGGCAGCATATGCTCCATGGCTCAAATTTATCGTCACCAGTAGACCTGAAGTCGATATCCAACGTTTCTTTGATGCTCCGGCCCGGTCGTCGTATTTACGATACGATTTAGCGGCTGATGAAAGGGCCACTTCCGACCTACGAATCTTCGCCCAAGACCGATTCAGCAGAGTGGCTTTAAAGCGACATCTCCAATCTCCTTGGCCAGAACCGTCGCTCTTCGAAGGTGTTATTTCTCGGGCAGCGGGCCTATTCATCTTCATCAAGACTGTTGCTCTTGCCCTTGAGCAATGCAAGCACCCCACTGAGTCCTTAAGGGCAGCCTTGCGAGACTCCGACGATACTGGCTTGATATCTCCATATGGACTCTACTCCAGTATCCTAAAAACACGAATAGTGCACAGCAGTGCCGAGTTTCAGCTGGTGATTGGCGTACTTCTTACAACGGCCCAGTACCGCCCACTTTGCGAAGAGACGATTGCAGGGCTTGCTGGTGTGGATCTCAGTCTTGTCGAGACGTGGGTGGATGACCTCAGCCCTTTGCTATATCGAGATGAAACAGCCAATGGAGCAATCCGTGTCCGCCATTTATCAATTTCGGATTTCTTTATCAGCGGTGGCTGTCCCTGCGAGTATCGAGTTAATCTGCAAGGAGCGAATGTCCAACTGGGGATTGCTTGCCTGAAGACGATGGTTCGCCAACTCCGTTTCAATATCTGCAAGCTTGAAGATTCCCGGCTCGCTAATGCGGACGTTCATGACCTGCAATCACGAATCAACGAGAACATTTCCGACCCGTTGCAGTATAGTTGTCGCTATTGGTCAAATCACCTTTGCTCTGGTCCCGATAATGGGAATCGGGGCGTGTCCGGAAGCTTGAGGGAATTCTTTGACGGATTGTACCCATTATTTTGGGTTGAAGTATTGAGCGTTATGGGGATAGTCCCAATTGGTGCTCCAAGCCTTCGGCGAGTGATATCGTGGATCAACGTGAGTGCAACTCCAGCCAGCCGTTGATTTGAATTCACCTTAACCGCAGGATGCCAATTCGACCCTTCTTGAGAGAATTCAGGATGTTTGCCATTTTATCATCACCTTCCACACCCCTGTCTCTATCAGCACCCCACACACCTATATATCTACAGGCCCCTTCCTACCATCACAGTCGCCTTTATCAACCATATTCAGCACATGGTTTACTAAAGGCATCAAGGTTCGAAGAGGGATATTGCTGTCATGGCCAGCACCGTCATTGAAATGGATTGGCCATACTGGCCATATCAATTGCGCGAGATATTCACCGAATGGTTACCACATTGCCACTGGATCCGACGACATGACTATCCGAATCTGGGATGCCGAGACTGGCGCTATAGTTGGCGAGCCTCTGAAGGGGCATGCCCAGAGGGTTTGGTCTGTTGCTTACTCTCCCGATGGGCGGCACATCATCTCCGGATCTGATGACGGGACCATTCGAACCTGGGATGCTGAAACTGGTGCTGCAGTTGGCAAGTCCCTAGAGGGCCACACGGGTTGTGTGTTCTCTGTTGCATACTCTCCTGATGGGCGGCATATCATCTCTGGATCCGCTGACAGGACCATCCGGGTCTGGAATACTGAGAATGGTACTGCAGTTGGCGCACCTATAGAGGGGCATACCGGGAGAGTGTGGTCTGTTGTTTACTCTCCTGATGGGCAGCGCATCATCTCCGGATCCGAAGACAAGACCATTCGAATCTGGAGTGCAGAGACTGGTGCCACAAACGGCAAGCCTCTCGAAGGGCACACTAGCTTGGTGCGAGCTGTTGCTTGCTCTCCCGATGGGCGGTACATCATCTCTGGATCCAGTGACCAAACCATTCGGGTATGGGATGCCAAGACTGGTGATACAGTTGGCAAGGCCCTAGAGGGCCACACGGATTGTGTGTTCTCTGTCGCTTACAGTCCTGATGGGCAGCACATTATGTCTGGATCCGGTGACGGGACCGTTCGAATCTGGGATGCTGAGAATGGTGCTGGAGTTGGAAAGCCTCTAGAGGGGCACACTGATTGTGTGCGGGCTGTTGCTTGCTCTCCCAATGGACGGCTTATAATCTCCGGGTCCGATGACGGGACCGTTCGCACGTGGGATGCCAAGACTCGTGCTACAGTGGGCAAGCCTCTGGAGGAGCATTCCATGAGTGTGTGCTCTGTTGCTTATTCTCCTTATGGGCAACACATCATCTCCGGATCCGAAGACGAGACCATTCGAATCTGGAATGCCGAAACCGGTGCTGCGGTTGGCGCGCCTCTAGAGGGGCATACCGGGAGTGTGTGGTCTGTTGTTTACTCTCCTGATGGGCAGCGCATCATCTCCGGATCCGAAGACAAGACCATTCGAATCTGGAATGCAGAGACTGGTGCCACAAACGGCAAGCCTCTTGAAGGGCACACTGGCCCGGTGTGGGCTGTTGCTTGCTCTCCCGATGGACGGCACATCATCTCCGGATCCATTGACAAGTCCATTCGAATCTGGGATGCCGAGACCGGTGCTGCAGTTGGCGAGCCTCTAAAGGGCCACTGGTGTGGCGTGGCCTCTGTTGCTTATTCTCCCAATGGGCGGTACATCATCTCTGGATCCCTTGACAATACCATTCGAATTTGGGATGCCGAAAGTGGTGCTGCTGTTGGCAAGCCTCTAGAGGGTCACACCGACTGGGTGCGGGCAGTTGCTTACTTTCCCGATGGGCGGCACATCATCTCCGGATCCGATGACACCACCATCCAAATCTGGGATGCCATTACTGGTGCTACAATCGGCAAGCCCCTAAAGGGGCATACTGGCTGGGTGCTGGCTATTGCTTGCTCTCCTGATGGACGGCACATCGTCTCCGGATCCACAGACGGGACCATTCGAATATGGGACGCAGAGACCGGTGCTGTAATTGGCGAGCCTTTAAAGGGGCATGCAGGGCACGTATGGTATGTTGCTTACTCTCTCAGTGGGCGGCACATCATTTCCGGATCTGATGACAGGACTATTCGAATCTGGGATGCTGAAACACGTGCTGTGGTCAGCGAGCATCATCAAGGGTATTCCGAAGGTGTACGACCAGACTCGGAAGGTTGGGTGAGAGACTCAGAGGGCGGGCTACTATATTGGGTACCCCTGGACTGTCGTGCGGGCCTCCATTCACCTGCTCTCCTGACAATCCCTTTGACATCTAGTATTCGATCCGTTTCTCTTGCTTTTGAGGATGTCGCCTTTGGAATCTCTTGGACCCGGATTCTCAACAGTGCATTGCCCTAGCTTTCCTTTCCTCTAGACTCTGTGTGTATCATTTGCTCGTTGATTATTGCGCTTCCAGTTCTCTCTTCCTCTTACTTCTTACCTTGTCACACATATGCAGCTAATTAGGATCTCCATGTTCGAGGGTAGACAGTTCCATGGTTTGCTCTCCTCAACAGTTGGTGGTCATATCTGTACAATCACAGACAATGTTATGGTTATATGATCATGGTTGACCTGTTCGCGATAGGACTAGCTTTCTGACAGTAACCTTCGCTTGCGGCCTCTCGCGAAAGTATTGCCAGCCGCTTGGGTTAGATCCCGCGCTACACATCGCGTATCCCGATACATCGAATCGTTGCTCGGTTATCCTATCGACAACGAACCCCCACACAGCAGTGCGATCCACCCGTCACCTCCTAGTCGGTTTTCACCGTTGTCCTCTCGACGCGCAGCGTTCCACAAAGATACGAGATCTTAGATTGTTGTCCATGGTTCTGAAACTTGTTCTGCATGTATCCGAGTCACAGCTTCATCCCGTAGATAGACCATTTCCTCTCCTCTCCCTCTCCCTCTCCCTCTCCTCTTCTCCGTTCGGTAGAACCTGTGGGTTAGACTCCGTGATACCGATTCATAGCTTCTCTTTCCTTCGATTCTCTCATCTGTTCTTGATCCACTCCGTTCTGGTCTCTATCACCGGTCTTGGATACACGCCGGGATGCTATAGCTTTGCATAGAGTACTTAAGTCCTCATGTACGACCTGTAGGCTCTCTAGTCTGGATCTCGAATTGGACCTGTGTACCCGACTTACCAATCGGCGCCCGGAAATGAAACTCCCGGGGACAAAACCACCGCCCTCTCCTAACAGACAAAGAGCATGGCGATGTCCATTGCCATCTGGTCATGAATCAACCAAACATCGGCTCTCTCTAGGCATAAGTGGTGGGCATGAGGTGCAATATAGCAAACTGCTTGCCTGGATGCACACTAGAACTTGTGTGGAGCCTTCTTGCCTTCCTTAGGTGTGATATCGAGATTCGACTCTACTAGTCAAGCAGGTACATATTACAGAAATTTGTCTCTGGAAGGTAAAGGCAGAGCAACTAACACAATTTTGACTTCGTAGGGCCAATAGCCGGCCGAGGAACAGTTGACGTATATCCTGTCCCTACTTCGTGATTACGATACATTCAACTTCCACCTGGACACGCTACCCATCGGCCATCGAAGACCTCGAAACCCACATCCTGCTCACAGCACATCCTGGCCATCCCCGTAAAGAACATTTCTCTGATGTTGGTGTTATATTTGGCCAAGTTCAACAAGTTGTTCTCTGGACTATCTGGTTATGCAGTTTTTTTCCGCCCCAAAATCCTTCATTAGAACCCAGCGACAAACCATTCGTTGCCTCTGAACCCATGGGTGATAAACCCTCCAAAAACACCCAAATGTCCTTCAATCCGTAACCCAACAACCATGGGCAATCTGCAGATGCGAACCTGATAAGGAATGAGGGCCTACTCATCACAATAGGATCTATTATAGGAATAGTACATACCGTCAGGTCTCTCCTCGTAGGGTCCAATGCAGAAGTTACCGTCCATTCTTCGCTTGACGTGATTTTTGTTCACCTTCGTGCTACGCTCGTAAATGGACAACAATGGAGCGTCCACAGGGATATGTTTTCTTCGTCACCGTCGTTCATGCGAAGCGTTCCCACTCAACGAAAAGTCGTCAATTTGTCAAGATTACCGCGAACGGCGGCACCTTGACCAAACTCAAGCTCACTTAAACCACGCAAATAGACACACAACGCGTATGTATATTCACATATCCTTACGCCACTACCATCCAACGCCAGCAAACAACACGACTACAGGGAGCCGGCTCGAGGTCTTCGTTCAGTACCCGAGCCGACATGACGCGCTTTCACTTCACTCGTACTAGACAGGCAGACAAAAGTGACTCCATTGCCTCATCCACCGACAGGAGACGAAGCAGGAGAACAACGCGCGAATACAACAAGAAAGAAACAACAAAACCGCTACCAACGGGGTCCGGCCCAGGCGCCGTCGAGGCAACGAAAGGGAAAGAGTTGGGGGCGGTAGCGAATATTTCAAGCGGTAAGTTTTCGCGCGTGCATGATTGGAGATTTGTGTTTGCTGGTGGACCGTGGGGTCCAAGGAAGGGGTGTATGGGTGAGAAGGTAGGTAGGTAGGTAGGTAGGTATGGGATACAAGAAAGAGTAAATGCAACGATGAATGAGCGTGGAGAAGAAGGGCATGTAAAGAAAGAATAGTAGGCCAGACTGTAATGAGAGCCTTGAGAATGTGGTATGTGGGGTGAGTAAAAGGTCCATGGTGTTGACCAGTCAAACTCGAATATGCAAGAAATGGAAGGAGGGAATATCGGCGGGTTGCGACCCGTGACCGGTGTGACAGGGGTAAAGAGGGTTGGCAGACATGGTGGTGGTGGCACATAGGAGTGAGACTATAATGGCACATGCAGTAACACAGGTCGGAGTCAATCCAACGCTAGCAAAACAGGGAAGCAGAGACCAGAACAGACGAACAAATGAGAGATCAGGCGGGGGGGTATTCGGAAGCTAAGTTCTTGGGAAGCGAACTAGAACCCACCCCGCATGTTCCTGCGTTCCGGCTGCTGCTGCTGTTTTCCTGATTGCCGCGTGTTCATCTCTCCGGGTGCGCTGACCCGCCTGCTCAGGCGCTCGACCATCATACTGCCGCGCTCGGTGCGCTTGGCGAGCTGCTGGAGCGCCTCGGCAGTCAGTGGCGTCGGCGCCTGCTGGCCCGCGATGTGGTTCCCGGCCATCGAGTTGCTCGTCAGCGCCTGGAGGGACGAGAGCGAGCTCGGTCGCTCGGGGCGCGAACGGAAGGCGGCCACGTGTCCGTTGCCTTGCCGCTCGGTGGTGGGGAATCTCAATGTGCTCGCGTTGCTGCTGTTGCCGTATGTACCGGTGCCATTCGTGCGATTCAAAGTTTGAGGACGCGAAATGGGCCCATGCTCGCCTGTAGGCTGCGGGACGTCTGCCACCCTCGTGACTCCAGGGACCGGAGCAAATGCCAACCGCCCCACACCTTGAATCCTCGGACGTCCAATGCTTGCATTCTTTGTCGAGGCTATGGGTTGCGTGGGGACGACACCCTCATTCTTTGTCTCCATATTGGCCCGTTTCAAGAAAGCGGGTAGGCGATTGACGCTCTGGGACGGCTGACCCCGGGCAGTATCCATAGGTTCTGCCCTGCTGACGGTAACGTTGCCGGCGAGCCTCTTCGAAATCTCGTCCAAGGTGGGTAAGCCCTTTCTGCTCTTTCCACTGCTACTATTGTTGCTGTGGGCGTCTCGCGCACAGGGAGCGTCACATTCCCCAGACAGACCATGCACCTTCATGCTCATCCACACGTTGCCGGTCAACTTGGCGAGCAGCTCTGCTTCCCTGCGGGCCTTGGCGCGGAAATCGACCTGCTCGACACGGACGGGCGGGGGGCCGTACTTGCCCTGGTCCTTTTCGAGGGTTTCGAAGAGCGCGAGCGGCGAGATGAGCCCGGGGGATGGGAGCGTAAAGTGGAAGACTGCAGGCGATTCTGGAGGGGTTACTGGTAGTGACGCTGCAGTGGGCGATGGTAGGGCATCAATTTTGGAGAGGAAAAGGGCTCGACGCTCAACTGGGGGGCATGTTAGTATGAGATTGAGAAGCTCGAGGCCTGGGTTCAAGGCAATGCATTGAGTCACACGGAACCGCGTGGATCTAGTGGATCTAGTGGCTCCCATCAGTGAGCAAAACAGTTTATGGGGTGAAGGTGGGTGGGCCTCGAGCAGCAGAAAAGGGTATGTTCACTGGAACACCCAGAGGGTTTGTCCCGAGGAGAGATGGATGGGAATCGTGCAGTGACGGACACGCCGTGGGCGGTCTGAGTGCCCGTTGCTTGTACTGCATGTACGGGGTGCTGAGCAGCATCCAGCTAGAACATCCTAAAGGCATGAGAAAACATGACTGACATTGCTTTGATTTATGGGCCTTCCACGCTACTTCCTTCCTGAGATCGAGAGCCTTGCTAGTACCTGTAGGACTCCTGCTTGCCTGGAGGAGTGCCTGGAATCTAGCCTGATCTAGGCCCGCGCCACCAGACGGCCTAGCCGCCTTGATGTGTTGGTGTTGCTCCGCCTGCTTGGGGGACAAGAGAGGGGGTGGAAGGAGGTGGGTAGAGCGTAGCTGATCGTCTCGGTTGTACAAGGGCGAGAGGGGTGATGGCATCTTTGGAGAGCTCGTGTTGAAGGCGATCCGATCGAAGGGCGAGGCAGGCTCGGGGACTGGGAGCTCTTCTGCAGCAAAGTGAATCGAGATGGAGGGGACTGGAGATAGTGGGATAGTGGCGAGCATTTTTGGAGATTATTTGGGAGAAAAGCGTGGGCGGTCGAGGTGGACGCGAAGGGGAGAAGGAAGGTTAGGAGATAAGGAGATTAGGTGGAAAGGAGCAGCTGGATGTGGAAGGGAAAGTCCGACCAGCACCTGGCTGAGGGTCGACGGGTCGAGGTGGTCAAGGGGGTCAAGGTGGGATGTGCTTTGTTGGCTTTGTCTGCCGTCCAGGCGACCTTCTCTTCCTCCTGGAAACTGAGCAAACTGAGCGCTACAACGATGAAAAAAATAAGCAAGTATCGTCGTTGGCAGCCGAGGGGAGCGGAGCTACAGCGCTGGTGGTTCTACCACAACGACAGGCAGCAGCCGCAAGAAATATTTTTAATAATTAAAAGAAGCCGGGGAAGCAGCCAAACAGCGAAAATGGTGGAGGAGCTGAGGAGGGCCCTGCAGGTGCAGCTGAAGCACAAGAGCAGCAGCAGCAGCTGGAAATAAGCAACAGACGGGCCAGAAATTTCCTACATGCTGTGCATCCACATCCATCAAGAATACCGTGAAGATTCATCAGTGTTGCGACCAACGACGACGACGACATGTTCCGACGACGCGCGAACAGATTGCTGCCACGACGGCTGCTGACTTCCTGGCTTGCCACGTCCACGACGTGCCACTTGCCAACTGTCCATCACAACTGCCCCGCCACCACCATACAATCCTCACTCAATTACTCCCTACTTCTAATCGTCCGCCATCTTCACTTGTAGTGGCCATATTTTATGGTGAATTAACGTTTCGACCCAATCATATCCACACACGCTCAAACCACTGGACCACCACCGAACCCTATTCTCGGCCGTTACCACTCGAGCGATATAGCGTGACGCCCTGGCCAGATCCGTTCCCAGAGCAGTGCCATCGCCTCACCGCCTCCCGGGTTTGGCCTACACAACGGCTCGACGATTGCTTGGAGGTTGTTTGGGGAAGGCTCCGGCACCAACCGGAAGCCGGAATCGAAGTCTGCGGGCCGGTCCAACGGAGCAGACCCTTGTAGCGGTGTCAACGTCAGCCGTCTTTATGTCCACCAGTCTGCACACGATGCCAGCGCAGAAGACGTGGGGACAACCCGGATAATCCCCCCCTGTCCACTTCGATCTTGACGTTGAAATGTACCGTCGCCCCGCAATGGCCTCAAACCTGTGCTCGACGGACCCTTTGACGAATCTGATAACTGTTGGGGGGGGGTGTAGCAGGCTCTCTGTCAGCGCAAATTGAATGAGTGAATGGCATGCGTGGTTTATCAAGATCAAGGCGTTCAGGGCGAGATGCGGGTGAGCCGAGATGATGTGGTACGCAAAGTCCCAGAAAAGAAACCACACGTATAAATCCTTTGCACACGGCTAAGATTAAAAGGCACTGAGAGGCGGGCGATCCAGGAAGCCGAACGTGTTCACCAACATGTCACAGCCGTTAGCACCATTGCTATGGCATCTAACTGACTTGGATCGGTGTAAGATCCTGTGCGTGACAGTACCATGGTTTACTAAACAATGGCCTCTACGTATAGTAAGGTGCTAGAAACACGTAGGAACACGATGAGACCCACCTGAAGCGGATCATCACGGAACCTAAACCGCCTTGCTTAGAAACAATGACGACAACACCCGCTTGTGCACATTCCATAGTGTAATTTGTTAGCAAATCTCATGATATGGACAGCGGCTCGCCCAAGAACCTGACCACAAAGTCGGAATTTTGACATGCTGGTGGACGTGTGTAGAAGAGCCTCAAGAATGATTCGAATTCCTCTAGCGGTTCACCCGTCAAAGTGACCGGTTGTTCATCGCTTTGGCCTTCCATCGGCCTGGCTGAACATCCCAGTGAACGCACTAGATTCACTGCGAGTTTGAGTGGGTAATCTCGGCGAGATCGAGAACAACTGGGGTCACAAATGAATAACAACCGACTTTGAAGGATTAAATCCGGAATGTTAGGCGCGTTTGTATGCGAAGATCAGCTATGTACTATTTAGGGAACGGGAATCCCAGAAATGAAATGGGATAGACAATATAGTTTATGGGCGCGATCGAGCGATTTGAACAAGGTCTACCAGAAATGAGTTGGCTACGAAAGGAAGTAGACTACTATATCATCAGACGCAATTAACACTTGTATTTTACCCCTAAAGCGATGCACCAGCTGCGTGAGAAGGGACACGCCGCCCCCTGGCCATTCTTTCACAGGGGGTCCAAAAGCACTGCCACCGTGGTTCCACGCCCGCCAATTGCGTCATCGCGTGCATGCCGTGGCTTGTTCCGGCACCGTCTCCGCCTAAAAAGCCCGCGTCTGGAGTACCGCTATGGCTATTCTGGTGAGGCGGCTTCCGGAAGCGGTTTAGTTTCGATCCGATGGACGAGTAAAGGGGGGACGAGCGTACTGTTGAAGGACGTATCGGCGTACGTTGGCGTTCCGACAATCGACAAGTCGCCATCCAAGTAGCCTGATGGCGCCGACCTTGTGGGATCAGGAGGTACGTGGGCCGCCCCCACTGGTGTAGACACGACGCCAGCGCTGAAGCAGACTCCCTGCAGAGCGCTCGAATTGTTGGCTCCGACCCGTCGACTGACATGGCCTCTCATCTGGGCCCAAATTTTGGTGAATCTGGGGCAACGCAAGTTGATCAGTAGCGCGATGACATGTACGGTTTGTAATCTCCGAAAGGGTGTAAAGACTGACCCGTTCTCCATGGGCGATCGAAAGGATCGAAACCAGAATGTACACCCGCCGACAGAACGGACGATTCAACCACATTAATGTCTTCTTATTACTGTAATTTTTTAGCTAACCAATGCCGCTCCTTGCTATTGACCCTCGCTTCCGAGTCCAGTGCTCCACTCCATCTGGTACTGAAATCAAGCGCTTAAATCCACCTCCGAACCCAGTACCCCGTCTTGTCCCTCTCAATGATGTACAGCATCAAGAGTGCCATGACCTCCAGGTTTCCTTGAAGTGGCACCAGGTCCCTAGCCTAAACACAGCTATATACTGTGTAAGCAACACTTTGACAAATGTGCTAACATTAAACCACATGAGAAATTCGGCAAGCAGTCTCAGTCGCCCACAGGTTATCCGACGTGACCGTACTGGTGATGTATTTGGAGCGGCAATCTTCTGGGTATCCTCAATACAATACTTTCCAGCAATTCCCATAGTATTTCCGCACATGGCGAGCGGAGGCACACCCAAGAGACTGGCCGATCTGGTCAGCCTCTGACCATGCTGTTCCATGACAGGGCCGCACCGGGAGTAGAACATTCGCACGAATGCTCCACAGAGTTACTAGTGAGCGTGGTTGATTTATCATCACTCTGCCCATCTCATCAGCAGTTGTGAATAAAGTAAGCAGACAGGCGAAAGCATTGAAGTTATTGCTTAAAAGACCGTCCAAATAGACTCAGAATGGCGTATTTTCTACCCGGAGGGTAACCGTTGCAGTGTGGTCAGTTTAGTCGGCCGCCCCAGCTCAGGAGCCTGACAGACTGCAATGATGTCAGGGCCTTCTGGAGATGCAGATAAAAGCAGCAAGGTAAGTTTAAATAACATGAGATAGGGCGCATCCCCGATGAAAGGACCATTCCCTTTCCTAGAATGAATTAAACACCGTTCCATGAAAGTATGCAAGCGTGTCTAACTCTCCTCCTTCGGAAGGAATTGATGCAAAGCTGATACCAATAACTCCACATTTCCAGTTCCAGTGGCTATAAAGATGGTCCATCGCGTCATGAAGTGCACAGCAAATATAATGATTATGTTCGATCTGGGCCTGACTTTGACTGGCATATTCAGGGCCATTACTTCGGAGGCTTGCTTGACCTCTCAATAGGAATTACCTTTCGCTCATTTTCGAGCTCTATCCCTTGGGTGTTCTCGAACAAGATTACAGCAAGTAGCGTTCGCCTAAGAAAGTACTGCATGGCTAGTTCTCACTCCCATTTGCAGTGAGAGCGAGCTACGATTGACGAAACAAGGAAAACCAGAATCGCTTCGTTGGCCTT
>Ga0307513_10008963_pt1 | contig 12692 bp, 14 predicted proteins | sample 15_EM_MG_FD_202174 | JGI IMG/M metagenome (GOLD analysis project Ga0307513, IMG submission 202174) | Populus trichocarpa ectomycorrhiza microbial communities from riparian zone in the Pacific Northwest, United States - 15_EM | ecosystem: Host-associated > Plants > Roots > Unclassified | place... | reverse complement strand
GCCTGAAAGGCAGGAGAAGTTAGGGGGCGAGGGGGGATCGTGCACTGAACGACGTGGAGTTGTAATTTCAATGACTGGAGGTGTAGAGGGCGCGGAGCGTGAAAGAAATAGGGGGTGAAGCTACCCTTATATAGAAGGAAATCCTAGCACAGCCTTTGCCGCCCGACTCATACCCCAGTATGAGTCGCATATCTGCGTAACCAAGGAAACCATACAATTTATCGTAAACCTTGCAAAGGAAATCACTCATAACAACCGTGTAACCAAAGAAAGAACACCAAAGTTATCCCAACACGTATCTCATCAGACGACCGTGAGAGCAGGGCACTCCCCAGGGCCGAAGTCCCCTGAGGCCTATTCCGGATCCTCCGGCAATTGTCCAGGCTCAAGTGGGTACCGTTCGTGGAAATCATCAACTGCTTTTAGTTTGTTGATTGATTCAGCCGGTTCCCATGTCGTCTGGTCGTAGCCCTCCCATTTTACCAGATATCGCAACCCGTTCCTGACAAATTTGGAATCCAAAACCTCCTGAACCTGCCACTCCTCTTCTCCTTCAACTTCCACGGTTGGAGGTGGTGGGATTATCTGTCCTTTGAGGGGGTTATTGGCTGCTAGGTCTGGCAGCGACACATGGAAGACGTTATGTATTTTCATCGTATTTGGCAGATCTAGACGGTAAGCGTGTGTTCCGACCTTTCCCTTGATCTTATAGGGTCCATGACGTTTGTTGTCCAACTTTCGTGAGGGTCGACGTGTTCTAATATTTTTGGCATTCAACCAAACCTTATCACCGACCTGGAAGCAGGGCGCTGGGATTCTGCGTCGGTCAGCATTTTCTTGTTGCCTTTCTTGTGCATAACCCATTTCAGTTCGAAGGTGTGCATGAAGTTGTGTCATGGTGACAACGAAAGATCGCGCCTCTTGGTCGTCAGTCGGGATAGTTTGTTCGTCAAGAAAGTCCATACGAGGATCATAGCCCTAGTTGGCAAAGAAGGGAGAGGTGCCGGTAGTCTCGGATGCATGATTGTTCCCCATAAATTCCGCCATTGGTAACCATTGACACCAGTCTTCCTGTTGGTAGTTCACATCCGACCGTAGGTATTGTTCCATGATACCGTTAATTCGTTCTGGTTGACTGTCAGTTTCAGGATGGAATGCAGTAGATAGACGTTCGTCGATCTTCAGCCTGCCACAGATGGTTCCCCAGAACTCAGCAGCAAACTGTGGCCCTGGATCAGATATAATCGTTAGCGGCAACCCATGATGTTTCCAGATGTTATCCAGGAATAGGTTGGCAAGGGAGGGGGCATCGATGGTAGTACGACAAGGGACGAGATGGCGCATCTTAGTTGGTCGATCCACCACGACCCAAATCCCGTCGTTACCGTTGCTCCAGGGTAGATCGGTTACAAAGTCCATTGATATATCTTGCCATGGTCGATACGGAATGGAAAGTGGTCGAAGGATACCAAACGGAGCCTGACGAGTCGTGCGACTTCGTTGGCAGATATGACAATTGGCCACATATCGTGCAATCTCTTTTCGCATGCTTGGCCAATCGTATCGTCGGGTAATCAGTTCATATGTTTTGGATCTGCAGGGGTGGCCAGCAGCAGGGGCGTCCTGATTTTCCCGAATGATGGCCAATTTCAAGGGTTCGTGAGCGGGAACATCAAGACGATCTCGATTCCGCAGTCGATTACCATCCCTGGTACACTCGGCTAGGGATATCAGACCGCTATGTCGTACCCCTTGTTCCAGCATTGTGAGTACCTGGTTTGGAAGGGGGTCAGCTTGATAGGCTTCTGTCCATAATTCATTCAATGGGGACGCTCCAAAGTGAAGCGGAATATCCGCCAACAAACCCAGAGACTGGGACTTGAGAACCACCTGTGTCCTGTGTGTCTCGTCTTCTAATATTTCTTCGTCTGTTTGTCCGGCCATCCTTGTTAACGCATCTGCCTTTCCATGTCCTTTACCAGGTACAAATTCAATGGTATAATTGAATTGTGATAGGAACTGTGACCATCTGGCTTGTCGTTGGTTGAGTAAGCTTTTTCTGGTAAAGTATCGCAGGTTCTGATGATCCGATCGTACCGTTACTGGTCGACCGACCAAGCAAGCTCGCCATTGTTCGAATGCACCTACCACGGCCATTAACTCTTTGTTGTAAATATCGTCGTTACATTCGGCCGGGGTGTGTTTCTTGGAAAAGAATGCGATCAGGTGTAAAAGTCCGTGGGGTCCCTGTTGGGACAGGACGCCGGCAGAGGCGATGTCGCAAGCTTCGGTTTCCACTACTATCTCGTTGTCGAAATCAAAATGGGTCAGGATGGGGCCCGTAGTAAAGGCTTCCTTCAATCTTTCGAAGGCGGCTGGACAAAGATCCGACCAGACCAATGGTGTACCCTTTTTGGTTAATTGGGTTAGGGGCCTAGCCAGATGTGAATGGTCTTGGATAAAGCGTCTATAGAAGTTTCCAAATCCTATGAAGGAGCGGACATCGCGTAGTCTCTTGGGGATAGGCCATTCAATGATCGTGGTGATTTTTGCGGGATCCATTCGTAGGCCTTCCGTGGGGATGATGAAACCGCGATACTCGACGTTGTTGGTATGAAATTCGCATTTCTGAGGTTTTACCTGAAGTCTGGCTTTCGTTAAAGCTTCCAGGATTTGTTAGACGTGTTCGATATGTTGTTCCTCATTCTCAGAGTATATCAAGATATGGTCAAGATATGCTGTACAAAACCTATCCAGAAATGGGCGTAGTGCATCATTGATGTAGGCTTGAAAGGGAGCGGGGGCATTGGTAAGTCCAAAGGGCATGACGAGAGATTCAAAAAGTCCGTATCGTGTACGAAAGGCTGTTTGCCACTCTTCACCTGCTCTCATGTGGATTAAGTTGTAGGCCCCGCGAATATCCAGTTTAGTGAATATCTTTGCTCGTGAAAGTTGCATAAAGGTTTCTTTGACCAAGGGTAAAGGGTAACGGTTTTTGATTGTTCCCTCGTTGAGTCTCCTATAGTCAACACATAAGCGTAGAGAACGTTCTTTCTTCTTAACAAACAAAATTGGAGAAGCAGCAGGGGAGGATGATTCGCGGATGAATTTCTTATCTAGATTTTCATCTAGCCATTCGTATAAGGCAGATAACTCAGGGGGTCTAAGACCGTATATTGGTCCGAAACGAGGGATAAATCCCGGGCGCAGTGGTATCTCGTGATCAAACCTTCCTTGAGGTTGTAGTTGATCTTCTGTTTTCTCCAGGAATAATGGAAGGAATTCGTGGTACTGTTTGGGAAGTATCTGGAGTACTTCGTTCTTGTCGAGGACCTTATGTCCGAGAGCACATTGTGCAGCATAAGCTCTTAGGAAATGGGGTAACTCCTCCTCAATTCCATAGGCCATTGTAACGTCGTTAACGCAGTTCTTCAAACAATATTCAGATTCAAAAGTAAGGGAGTTAGAAGCGAAGTCAATCTTGACATCGTGATGTTTTAACCAGGGTATACCGAGTGTTAGATGGTATCCCCCAAGTGTGGTAACAAACGCACGAATCATTTCATGGTGGTTGTTAATCGACAACCCGATCTTGGTGATGTGAGTAATTGCTCCGGAACTCACAGGCCGTCCGTTGATGACTGTTAAAGGTCGTGGTTCTTTAAGTTCAAACAAAGGAAAGTTATGACGCTCGGCGAAAGCCTTGTCAATGCATGGATATCCAGTTGCTCCCGAGTCTATTAGAGCATGGGATCTACTCTCGTTAAAGTTGTCAACAATCGTACATGCCATTACCAGATGATTAGCTTCAACCCCATTGTCCATGTCGTCAAGAGATAAACCGGATAGGGAAAGTAACGAAGAAGGCGATTCTTGTCCCATGACAGTGCCTTGAACTGTACATGGGACAGTTATTTTTCCGAGTGTTCGGACTCGGGACGGGAGTCTTCAGGAATCGCTGGCGGAGGTGCACGAATGGCAGCAGCGTTGGCTCTGATGTGACTTTGTCTGTTCGGACATTGTCGAGCCATGTGATTTGCTCCCCCGCAGTAGAAGCATTGGCCACGTCGCATGCGATCTTGACGTTGCGCGTGTGACAGGCGGCGTCGTCCAGCCGAAAGGTCCATGGGGCCCGCTTGAGTCCCTGTAGTGGTGGTGCTGGTCGTAGGAGGAGCAGCCGGTTTTGGTGTTATAGTCGTGGTTGTGGTGGGTGACCTCCATGTAGAAGATGACGCCTTTCGTTCTGCTGCGCGGGCACGGATCTTGTTATCCACACGTTTGAGCAATATGATATATTGATCAAGTTCGTCGGGGGTGTCCAGAGTTACCAGAGCGTCCTTGAGTTCGGCGCTTAATCCTTTGTTCAATGAAGTTCGCTTGACAGCATCGTTCCAAGATACCACGGCAGCATATTGTTCGAAATCTGCTACGTAGTCAGAGAAGTTACGGTTCTTTTGACGTAGGCTTTGTAGATTCCTTTCGGCGGTCCGGACCCGATCAGGGTCACCGAAGGCATTCTCGAGGACGGTGATCAGGGCTTCCACACTAGCTATGTTAATGTTTCGTTCATCAATAAGTGGAAGGATTTGTTCGTAAGCTTTTCCTTTCAGGAACCCAACCGCATATGCCAACCGATGTTGAACATCCACAAATTTGTGAGCATCTCCGAGGAACTTGGTACGTAATTGTGCAATGAAGGGGCGAAGTTGGTCTTGGGATCCGTCGAATTCCTGTGGCTTGGGGATTCATTCTCGCTTAGGGGGTCGTTCGCCTGCTGGCGGAGCAGGTCCCCCTGCGTTGGCAAGTGCAGCAGTTGCAGTTGGCAGGGCAGTATTTGTGTTGGTCAACGCGCTGTTGAGGGTAACTATGGTGGCTCTGTTGCGCTCTAGGTCAGTCTCGATGGCTCCGTACCGTGCCTCCAGTCCTTGTCCCTCTGAAAGTAAAGCATCCCGTTCTTTGGTAAGTGCATCTCGTTCTTCAGCAAGCGCTTCCCTTTCATTGGTTAGATTTGGAACGCGTTGTTGTAACTGTTGGAAGCGGGGGTTTTGTTCGAGCGGTGCAGGGGTGCCTTGTCGGAAAATGGAAAGGAGTGCGGGGAGCCCGTTGAGTGAAGTAGCAAGATCACGCGCGGTGCGAAGCTGCTGTCTAATTCGATCTTCGGGTAGTTGATCAAACTCATCGTTGGTAACCGCCGACAACTCGGTCAAGGCAGTTAATGCAGCGGTTGGAAGTTCCCCATGTCGAGACATGGTGTTGTGTGGGTTGGATCCTCGTTAGATGCTACCTTGTGTAACGGGGTCTTGGCACTGGACGTTAGTCCAAGGCACATAACGACAGAAAGGTCCTAAACGATAACACTCGTTTAGCGTGAGGGTTCTGAGATGAGAATCTCAGGTCAAAGCTGATCGTGTAACAATAGATGAGGGTAAGGGTTCGTGGGTTCATGGCGTGGAACTTGGATATCAGAATAGGAGATGTTATATTCTGAAGTACAAGAGTCGTGAAAGAAATACCAGGTAGCGTAAAAAATCAAAGAAATAGGGGGCTTTTTTTATTTTTTTTCTTCTTTTTTTTCTTTTTTTTCTTATCATATGTTCGTTGATTTCTAGATAACTAAGGTACAAGAAATCGCGTGGAGCGCCAGCTATGGCGTAAACAAAACTCTGAAGCAATCCGACGACCCGCTTCACCCCCTCATGGGAAAAATCAAACCCCTCCAACCCAGAGCCCATCCTCCCCCCTCGTAGCACCTAAGACGAAAGCAAGACGGAGCAATACCTTCCTCCAGACACGTAAGGAAAGACAACTGTAGAAAAGAAACCAGGGAAAGACAGAAACCCTTCGGCGGGCCCCCCAAAACAAAAGAAAGGATCTTCACGGCACAAAGTGCCGACAGAAAGGAAAGATAAAACTACTATTGCTCAACCTTAAACGCATAGTGGATCGAGACCCCAAACCAAAAGGCTACAGGGGCAGGCTATATCCAAACAAGGCAAATGCCAAGGGGCGGCAGCGCTTCGGACTTTGCCATGGGCCAAGTAGGCTTCGTTACGGGGCCCCGTTTCCGAGGAGCGGGGACAAAGTAACATAGGTTATTCTGATTAACTGGTTGAAAGAATCATCCAAATCGGACAAGAACTGACTGAGATAGAGCTCTTTGAAGTGAGACAACTTCACAGAGCTCTATCTCACTCAGTTTTGGTCCGATTTGGACGATTCTTGTTTTAATATGCAGTTAATAACCTGCTCTTGGCGCCCCGTTTGTCAGAAACGGGTCCCCGTAACAAACACTAGGGCCAAGGAGGTAGTGCTATACCATGACACAGCGTAACCTAATGCGACGTTTGCGACCGTAGAGTAAGTCGCACGAGCGGGAGGAGGACGAGGGGAGTCACCCAACGAGGAGAGCCACTCAGCAGTGGAGGTGCCAGCTATCAGGAGGCGCAGTAGGGTGCCAGCCAAGGAGGCAGTAAGGTGCCAGCTAAGGAGGGACGTAGCAGTACGGTGCAAGCGGATCAAACGCGTGGGAAGCGGGAGAGCGAAGGCTCGCCAAAGACCGAGAAGTACGAACTGGGGGGACCGAAACAGTGTCAGGACCTTTCAAATACCGACCGTACCGACCGAGCAACCCAGGAGAGAGTGCACTACCAGAGAGCAGGGCCACCAGGGCAACTACCTCACCGATAGCCCGAGACTGCGACCGCGTGTTGACGAGGAAAAGACTGTTGCCGTCAGTGCAAAACGGTAAGCGAGACGCGTCGCGAAGTGCAGGGTAAAGGGTACGAACATCAACGCAAAGCGAAGACGAACGGAACCAGCAAGGAATCCATAACCCCCGGGAGGGGAGACCAGAGGCCCCAGAGAGAGGAAAGAGCTGAAGGCGTGATAAACCCCCGAGCCGTTGCCACGGACGGGGTAGATCAGAGGCGGAGGACACTCTCACGATAATTTCCCATGGTGTTGAGATTTCAATCGCTGGAGGTGGAGCAGACGAGAAAGATGCAAAGAAATAGGGGGCTTTTTACTTTTATTTTTATTTTTACTTTTTTACTTTTTGATTTTTTTATATCATATATTCGTTGTTAAGGTACAAGAAATCGCATGGAGCGCTAGACATGGCGAAAACAAAACCCAAAATCCAAAACGTACTAACAAAGGAAACATCAAGCACCAAAACATCTCATCTGGGGTCCGCACCGGTCCCAGGCCCACATACGGGCACGAAATTAAACCAAGTAAGTCAAAGGAAACCCTCCTTTCACCAGCGGACCGCATGAAAAACAAAAACTATAAACCTAGCTTTCCTGAGACGATATAAAGTAACCCAAGGAAACTACATTAAACGAGCGGGAAGAAGCACAAGAAGAAGCAGAAGATCACGGACGAGAAAAGATGGCCGGGGGGAAGGCTGTAGCCGTGGACTTGACGTAGCGGGAAAGGGCGCCCAGGAGGGCGAGGGAGGACCAAACAGGAGCGTCGGCGCCAACGTCGAGGACCCCCTGAAGGTGGCGAGTCCGGGCAGGCTCCCTAGCTGAGCAGTGGAGGATGGCGTGTTCGAAGGTCTCAGGGGCGCTACAACAGCTGGGGCAGGTGATGGGGACGTCGCGGTCCCGGGAAGGATGGGCTCGGAGGTAGCTCTTCCCAGATCTCATCTGGCGGAGGCGGCCTGCGGAGAACTTGTCTAGGCCCATGAACGGGTGGGGCTTGAGCGAGAGGCGGTAGGGATACCTGGTTGGGCCGGGCGCGGCCTCGTTCCATTCCTCCATGAGGAGGCTGCGGCAACGGGCTTTCAGCTGGGGGTATCAGCGGCCCTGAGGGGGCTCGGGGTAGAACTCGCAGAGTAGGTGCTGTGAGGTAACGGGAAGGGGCTCATGGCCATCTGGGCCCAGAAGGAACAGCATGGAGTGGGGGAGGGCGTCTAGTGGGAGGTGGGCCCTATTCTTTGAGGCGGGTCTGGGCTGGATCCACAGAAGGGGTAGACGACTGCCTGCGTTTCTTGCGCTCAGTGTCCTGTGGTCTGGTAAGTGGCGGTGAAGGGATGGAGTCTGCACGGAGAGGGGCAGTGTGGCGGACGCGGGGTTGATTTCCGGGGGGGAGCACAAAATCCTGAGGTGAGCCAGGCGGCGCTTGTACGCAAGGAGAAGACCGAGCGGGGGGAGGCCGGCCTCAACGGCCAGGATGTCGGTGGGGGTGCTCATAAAGCAGTTCGTTGTCCATCTCTGGACCTTGTGCCAGAAGACCGAGAGCTTTCTGGTCATGTGGACGGTAGGCACGAAGATATCCGTGCCATTGCTGAGGATAGGGAAGAGGAGAGAGGAGGCCAACCTGTGGCACAGGAAGGGGGGGAGGCCGACACCCGGAGGGGAGAGGCGCTTGACCGCCACGAAGGCTGCCTGTGCCTTGGCTAGCCTTTTGACGAAGTGGGGGGTAGTGGAGACAGAGGGGGTGAACCAGTAGCCCAGCCATCTAATCTCAGACTGGGCGGGAAGATCGACCCATCCAGGTGGACCGGAGCATTGGAGATGAGGTCTCTGTCCCTGTTCGTGCGCCAGTCGATGAGTTCCGTCTTGGGGACCGAAAAGCCGACGCTCAACCTGGCCCCTTTGGCCTTCAGTCTGGCGTAGTGTTTCTGTAGGATTTGGATGTTGCACCGGTAGGACGCCAAGGAGACGGTCAGACCGAAGTCGTCCACGTAGGAGAGGGAGAGGCCATAAGGGATCTCACAGTGCAGGCGGGAAACGTAAATAACAAACAGCGGGGAAACTGGGGAGCCCTGAGGGGTGCCTACCGCCACTGGGGCGAACACTTTGGGGGACCCCTGGTAGAGGAGATGGCACGATCTGCCGGAGAGGAAGGACCTGGTCCATGACACAATACACGGATTGCCCCCTTTGGCTCTAAGCATGCCGCAGACGGTGGAGGGGTTGACATTGTCGAAGCCCCCCTTGATGTCAAGAAAATGCGTGCAGACCTTCCTTCCCACCATCTGGAGGGTCTTCACCCCGTGGGTAAGGGTGGTGACTGGGTCCAAAGCCGAGAGACCAGCCAGCGATCCGCATTGGTGGGGGTTTAGGAGGCCGGAAGCCCGCGCCATGCAGGAGAGTCTCGAGTTCATTATCCTCTCGAGGATCTTCGAAAAGGTATGGAGGAGAACTATTACACGGAATGACGAGGGGGAGTTGTAGGTAAACTTACCAGGCTTATCGAGAACGATGCCATCGGCCTTTTTGAGGGTGAGGGGGTGGGACCCGTAGGCCACCAAGGGAGCGAGCAGATCGTGGACGAGGTGAGGGGCCACCCGGTGCACCCTCTTCCACACAGAGTTGGGGGTCATGTCTGGGCCGGGGGCCGATGACGGGGAGGAACGGGCCAGGGCCCTGCCGATCTCGTCAGCCGACAAGAGGAGGCACTCCTTAAACGGGAGGAGGATAGTGTCGACGAAGATAGGGGGCTCGCCGGGGAAAAGGTGGTCGAGCAGAGCCCGATTAAGCTCAGGCGGGGTAGAGGCACCCGGGAGCTCCGGGAAGCGTGGGGGGGGACGGCCAACAGCAAGCTTCTTGGCCGTCCAGACGGTCTGGGGCGTAGCAGAGGCCAAGAAGGAGGACCAGTGATCCCTTTTTCCTTTCTTGATGGCCTTGAAATAAGCGGATCTCGCCGCCCTTGCGGAGGCGAGGAGGGAAGCATCGAAGCGATCCCGTTTCGAGGAGTGGAGAGCGGAGCCGTAGGCCTTTCTGAGCACCGAGAGGAGCTCTGACCACCAGGGCTTGGATCGATAGGTCACTCTCTTCAACGGAGTGTGCAGCGCGAATTGGGTCATAACCCTGCCCAGGTTGGTTCTGAACAAGATATCCAGGGAGTGTGTGGTAGGGAGGGGGGGGGGGGGTCCGATAGCCGTGGATTTCAGGGAGGTTTCCAGTGAGGCCCAGTCCGTCAGGGCCCAGTTAGGGGTTGGGTGGGGAGCGCGAAACAATGAGTCCTCAAACCGAAGCAGGATCGGGATATGATCAGAGCCGGTAGAAGGTAGGGGGTCCGACGACTCTGAGAAATAGGGTGCAAGGAGGGGACAGGCAAAGGCTTGGTCCAGGACGCCTGGTCGACCAATGAGTGACATGGAGAACCGAGTAAACACACCCGGGGTATTAAGTAAGGAGAACCCAAGGTCCGTCGCCCTGTCGCAGTACGGGGACGAGGTGACAATCTCGTCTTCCTTGAAGGTCCTGAGGGGGTCAGAGGTGGGGTGGTGGATGTTCAAGTCACCCAAAGTTAGAGTGGGAAGGGGGCTGGAGGGGAAGACGACGTCCGGTGGGACAGATCGAGTATTGTTGGTGCGACCCTTGGTGCTGTAAGAGTTGATTATCATGAAGCCAATGGTGGACGGATAAAAGAACCCATAAGGGGTGAACAGGTCAAGTGCCATAACATCCCCCCTGCCGAAAAACAGCGGCAAGAGAGAGCCAGTAGACAAAAAGGAATTATAAACGTGGAAGGCGACCAGGGGCTTCCAGCCACCGGTCGCAGGAGGGGAAAAAACAGTAAACAAACAAAAGGAAGGAAGTCTGCCCCTGTAGACCTGCGGGTCTTGCAGGGCAACAATGGAAGGAGGGTGGGCCAGTTGGGTAAACGACCCGAACAGCGAAAGGAACACATCCCAGGTCCCGAGGCAGTTGTGTTGAATGAGGGTGAAGGGTTTCGGAAGGGGAGGGGAGTCCTGCTCGCCGCCCCACGGTGTCTGGGTGTGCTGCATTAACGGGCCAGGCCCGATGGGTTCCTGCTCATGGGAGAGGGGCTAGCGGGCTCCGCGGGAGGGAGCGACCGACCGCCTTGAATGGGGCCTAAAGGGGTCGGAAGTATCGTTGAGCTTCTGGCTCTTGGATTATCCATCTCGAACGCCAACTGGAGGGAGCGGGTGGGTGAAGCGGAGCGCGGGAGGTCATCTTCGTCGGTGGCCGTGTCCATCGCGTCGCCAATGGGCGGCGGAAGAACAATAGGCTCGGCAACGGAGAAACGCCTGAGAGTGGGCGGAGACGGGCGGGAGTCACAATCCCTGTGAGTCGCAGTGTGGGCACCTCCGCCCTTGGTGCATCGCGGTGGTGAGGAAGAGCAACAGCCAGGAGTAGCCTTAATGTTGCCACCTCCAGGGCAGGTAGGGTTTGGGCATCGGTGCATAGCACGGGTGTCGTTGAGGGAGCAGATGGGGCAGACAGGATCAGCGGAGGGGCACCTGGGGGCCACATGACCGAAGCCCCAGCAGTTCTTGCACTGCGTGTATCTATTGGAGGAGTAGGCGCGCTCAACCATCCTCGAGCGGGACAAAAGGCGTATCGAGGAGCCCATTTTGGGACGTGCCCGGGGTGGACAGAGACGATGACGGAGGTGGCGGACTTGCCCCCCCTGGATCGTGTGTCTGTATTGAGGTACCTGGCGGGGAGGATGCGAATGTTTTTGGAGTTAAGGATCGATTCCTCGAAGCAGGGGAAAAGTTCGTTTGGGTCCTCGGGGCGGAAGGCGATGGGGAGGGAGTGGAAGGCGAGCTGGGCTTCGTTGCGGGCGAGGAGAAAGCGCAGCCAGGGGTGCTCGCCCACCGGGAAAGATTTGTTGAGCTGGGAAGAGAGAGTGACGAAATAGTGAGCGAAGCCTGCGGCGGGGGTGGCAGGGTCGGTCACAAGCAGGGTGACAGACCAACGATCATTGACCTTGGTCGTGACCGCGAAGGGGAGGATACAGTTCGCATTCCTAAGGACACGAGCAGCTATGTCGGGAAAGGTGGCAGCTATCAGAGACGCCTGTTGGTGCTCAGAGGGAGAGGAACGGGGAGCGTACAACCTTCTTTCGGCAGTGGGGAGCGAGTTTGGCGACTGGATACCAGGCGCACCGTTGCCGGCTGACGCGAATTGGGCGGCCGTAAGGGAGCTCTTATTGTTCTTGCCTTTGGGAGCGCCAGCAGAGGCGACCTTGGCGTACGATTGCTGAGGTTTGGGGCAGACAGGGGCGAGGTGCCCTGCCATGAAGGTGGTGGGGTCGGGGTACTTCCCCTCTCTGAACGCGTTAGCTTCCCATGAGTCCGGAAACTTGTCCACGTAGGCCTGGGGGTCGCCGTAAAAGGATTGAGTGCCCGCATCATATCTGGGGATGTCGGGGTCGAAGGAGGATGGTAGGCCCTTGTTAGAGGGGGGAGCGCGTGCTTTGGGCCTGCGGAGAGGGAGTGCGGGTACACCAGGCGAGGGAACAGGGTGCCCAATGGGGGCAGGGGTGTGACGTGTGGTTGCACCAGTCGGGCGGACAGGAGGCCGAGTAGGGGCTGGCGCTTGGGGAGGGGGTGCAGTCACCCTGTGTGACAGGTCAGATATGGCCGCGTTTAGGGGAGTGAGGACGCCTTCGAGGGCAGACCAGGTAGGAATGCTGTGGACGGCTTGTTGGATGTTGCCTAATTGGGTTGTTATTGTGTGCAGCTGACGCGTCATGGACGCGAGCGCGTTGAGGGCGGAGCAGGAAAGGGGGACAAGAATCGTCTTGCCGTCTGACAGGCCGGAGAGCTGGTGATCGTCGAGGATGGGGAGTTGAGTCGGGGTGAAGTTAACCCTCTGGCGCGTTTCGCGAATGAAGTCGCGTATGTAAAGGTGGAACTCAGTGAGCTCAGGAGAAGAATACTGTGCCGAGGGGGCCCTAGACGAGTTCCTCGAGGAGGGGAGGGG
>Ga0307513_10008962_pt1 | contig 12693 bp, 11 predicted proteins | sample 15_EM_MG_FD_202174 | JGI IMG/M metagenome (GOLD analysis project Ga0307513, IMG submission 202174) | Populus trichocarpa ectomycorrhiza microbial communities from riparian zone in the Pacific Northwest, United States - 15_EM | ecosystem: Host-associated > Plants > Roots > Unclassified | place... | reverse complement strand
CAGCCGCTCCAGCAGCAGGATGCGCCCCGGCTTGCCGGAGACCTTGGGGTGGAACAAGGTCGTCATGCACAAGCCGTCGCGGTGCGAGCCGTCGAACTCGCGCCGCCAGTTGTCGAACGTGGTCTCGTACGGCGCGATGCGGTCCAGCCCGGCCGGGTAGTCGGGGTTTCGCTGGTAGGCCAACGACGCGTAGTCGTCGAGCTCCCAACGGCCCGGAATCTCGACCAGGCTGCGTCCGCTGGCATGTTCGATGAAGTAGGGCCGGTCGTCGCCGCGCATTGAGCTGGAGTAGTCGACGCCGGCGTCGAGCAGCACTTCGATGGTGTCGGCGCCCCAGTCGCCCGAAGGCGTGCGAAAGCCGATCGGCGTCAGCCCCAAGTGTTTTCGGAACAAGGCCAGCGACTGCGCCATCACCGCCTGCTGGCCTTCGCGCGTGAGCTGCCAGAACGCCTCGTGTTTGTAGCCGTGGTAGCCGATCTCGTGGCCGCGGTCGACGATAGCCTTGATCTGCGCCGGCCAGGTCTCCAGCACCCAGCCGGGCACGAAGAACGTGGTCGGCACGCGGTACTCGGCCAGCAGGTCCAGCAGGTAGCCGAGCGCCCGCCACGGCCCGTAGCTGCCGAGCGTGAAGAAGGCCGGGTTGCGCCAGATCGAACCGTCGAGCATCGCGTTGCCGGTCGGCCCGTCGACATCGAAGGCCAATGCGACGCACGAGCGTTGGCCGTCGGGCCACATGGTGCGCAGTCGGCCGTTCAGTTCGCGCTGTCGATGATCACCTTGGGCAGCGTGAACTCCTGCAAGCCCCATTTGGCGGCAATCTTCGCGTACGTGCCGTCGGCGATCAGCTTGGCCATCGCATCGCTCAGCTCGGCGACCAGCGCGTCGTTCTTGCGCGTCACCGCCAGCCCCGTGTACTGGTAGGCGATCGGCTTGCCGATCGCGACATAAGTGTTCGGCTCCTGGCCCATGATGTAGGGCAGCGTTTCGCCGCCTTGCACGCCAGCGTCGAGCCGGCCCTGGCGGAGCTGGGTTCGCGCGTCGGCCGAGCCGTCGGTGCCGGTCACGGCGATCGGCGGCTTGCCGGCCTTGACGCAGTTGTCGTCGCTCCACTTCGTGATCTCGGCCGGGAACGACGTGCGCCGGCTGGCGCCGACCTTCTTCCCGCACAGCGCGGCCATGTTGGCGTATTCGGCGGCGTGCTCCTTCATCACGTAGAACTGCGGGCCGGTCTTCAGGTAGTCGATGAACTTGACCGCGTCGCGCCGCGCCGGCAGGTCGGTCATGCCGGACAGGATGATGTCGACGCGGCCGGTCGCCAGCGAGCTGAGCATCTGGTCGAAGCTGGTCTCTTCCCACTTGATCGTCGTGCCCAGCTTGGCTGCCAAGGCTTCGCCGAGTTCGACGTCGAAGCCGGTCAGTTTGCCTGTCGCCGGGTCCTTGAATTCCATCGGCGGGTAGTTGGAGACGATCGCCGCGGTGATCGGTGCGCCTTTGGCGCGCGCGCTCTGCGCATGGGCGGCCGGCAGCGCCAGCACCAGCGCCGCGGCGGCGAAACTGCAACGGGTGAACGGGCTTTTCTTGGACATGCGAAGACTCCGGTGGGGAATGAGGAAAGCGGGGGGCTGTCGATCAGGGGCGGGCGTTCAAGGCGCTGCGGTGATCAGGTCGGCGGCCGAGTTGTCGCTCAGGCCGTGCTTGGCCAGCGCGGCGGCGTAGCTGCCGTCGGCCACCGCGCCTTTCAGCGCCTGCAGCACGGCCTGGCGCAAGGCCGTCGACTGCTTGGGAAACGCCGCGACGATGAGCAGCGAATTGAGCGGCTTGCCGATCTTCACGTAGGTTCCCTTGTCCTGCGCCATCGTGTAGGGCACCGATTCGCTGCTCTGCACGGCGGCGTCGACCCGCCCCTGGCGCAGTTGCAGCCGCGCCGCCGGCGTGCCTTCGCTCTCTTGCACCTGCACCGGCGGCCGCCCGGCCGGCAGGCAGTTGGCGTCGCTCCATTTGCGCATCGCCGCGTCGAAGCCGTTGCGCCGGTTGGCGCCGACCTTCAGGCCGCAGAGGTCGATCGCGGCGGCGATCGGCGCATGCGTGGCCAGCGTGTAGGGCTGCATGCCGGATGTCAGGTAGGGCACGTAGTCGAGGCGGTCGGCGGCTTCGGGTGCATTCAACAGGCTGAAGGCCATGTCGACCCTGCCGGTCATCAAGGCATTGATCGCCGACTCATAGGAGACGTCCTGCCATTGCACCGCGATGCCGAGCTTGCGCCCGAGATACGCCGCCAGATCGACATCGACGCCGACCAGTTCATTGGTCTCCGGGATCTTGTAGGCCATCGGCGGGAACGACGCGAACAGCGCGATCGCGATCTGCTTGCGCGCCACGATGTCGGCCGGCATCTGGATCGCGGCCGGGCGGGCCTGCGCCTGGGCCGCCAGCGGCGCGAGCAGGGCCGCGGCCTGCAGCAAGAGGCCGGCGGCGGTGGCGGCGCGAGGCCAGTATGGGAAGGACACGGGCGAACTCCGGCGGGGTTGGATGAGCGATGAATCTCAGGCCGCCGAATCAACCGCGCACGGCAGAGATGAACTCGCGCGTGCGCGCCTGCTGCGGCGCCGACAAAACCTGCTCGGGCGTGCCGGTCTCGACGATGCGTCCCTGGTCCATGAACAGCACCCGGCTCGCCACGTCGCGGGCGAAGCCGAGTTCGTGGGTGACGACGATCATCGTCATGCCGCTGGTCGCCAGGTCGCGCATCACGGCCAGCACTTCGCCGACCAGTTCGGGATCGAGCGCCGAGGTCGGCTCGTCGAACAGCATCAGCTGCGGGCGCATCGCCAGCGCACGGGCGATCGCGACGCGTTGTTGCTGGCCGCCGGACAGCTCGATCGGGAACGCATCGCACTTGTGCAGGAGGCCGACGCGGTCGAGCAGCGCGCGCGCTTCGGCGCTCACATCGGCGCGCGGGCGCTTTTGCACATGCAACGGCCCTTCGACCACGTTCTCCAGCGCCGTCATGTGCGGGAACAGGTTGAAGCGCTGGAACACCATGCCGGTCTTCAGCCGCTGGCGTGCGATCTCGGTTTCCGACAGCGCATGCAGTTCGTCGCCGACCCTTCGGAACCCGACCAGTTCGCCGCCGACCCAGAGCGCGCCGTCGCTGACCGTCTCCAACTGGTTGATGCAGCGAAGCAGCGTGCTCTTGCCCGAGCCCGACGGGCCGATCACGCACAGCACTTCGCCGGCGGCGACGTCGAGCGTGATGCCTTGCAGCGCGTGGAATTCGCCGAAGCTCTTGCGCAGGTCGACCGCGCGCACGATGGGCTGCGCCGGTTGAGCACCGCCGTTCATGCCGTTGATGCCGCTCATTGCCGCGCCGCCAGCCGGCCCGCGCCGCGCGCGTAAAACGCTTCGACTCTGGCCTGCGCCAGCGACAGCACCGTCACCACCACCACGTACCAGATGCCGGCGACGATCAGCAGCTCGATGACGCGGGCGTTGGCGTAGTAGATGTTCTGCGCGCTGTGCAGCATCTCGGCGAACTGGATCACGCTGGCCAGCGACGTGAGCTTGATCATGCCGACGAATTCGTTGCCGATCGGCGGGATGATCACGCGCATCGCCTGCGGCAGGATCACGCGGCGCAGCGCCAGCAGGCGCGGCATGCCGATCGACTTGGCGGCTTCGTACTGGCCGACGTCGACCGACAGCAGCCCGGCACGAACGACCTCCGAGGTGTACGCGCCCTGGTTGATGCCCAAGCCCAGCAAGGTGGCGAGGAACGGCGTCATCAGGTCGACCGTGCGCATCTCCACGAGGCCAGGGATGCCGATCGTCGGGAAGACCAGCGCGAGGTTGAACCACAGCAGCAGTTGCAGGATCACCGGCGTGCCGCGGAAGAGCCACGTGTAGCCGCGCGCGACCCAGCTCAGCACCGGGTTGGTCGACAGCCGCATCACGGCGGTGACGACGCCGAGCACGATGCCCAGCGCCATCGCCAACACGCTCATCACGATGGTGTTGACCAGGCCGCTCAAGATCGACTGCGCAGTCAGGAACCGGGCGACGTAGCTCCATTCGATCTTGCCGTGCGCGAACGCATTGGCGATGAACAGCAGCGCGATGACGATCAGCGCGGTCGCGACGTAGCGGCCCCAGTAGCGGCGCGGCACATGCTTCAGGTGCGAGATGGCGCCGAGTTCGTCGGCCGGCGCGGCCGCGGCGGCAACGCCGGCGCTCAGCATCGCGGCCCCCGGTAGCTGGCGGCCCACGCGGCCTGCTCGGCCAGGCGCGCTTTCAGCCGCGTGATCTGCTCGCGCACGCGCTCGGGCGCGGTGCCGCCGTAGCCACGCCGGGCGTTGACTGCCGCTTCGAGTGTCAGATGCTCCAGCACGCCGGGCGTGAGCCGCGGGTCGACTTCGGCCAGCAATTGCACCGAAGCTTCGCCGAGTTCGATCTGCTTCGCTTCGCAAGCCTTGACCAAGGCGCCGGTGATCTCGTGCGCTTCGCTGAACGGCACGCCGTTGACCGCCAGCCAGTCGGCGACCTCGGTCGCCAGCGTGAAACCGAGCGGTGCCTGTCGCCTCAGCTCGGCGACATCGACCTTCATCGTGCGGATCATCCCGGCCATCGCCGGCAGCACCAGCGCGAGCGTGTCGATGCTGTCGAAGGCGGCGCTCTTGTCTTCGGCGAGGTCGCGGTTGTAGGCCAGCGGCAAGCCCTTCAGCGCCGCCAGCAAGCCGGCCAGGTTGCCGATCAGGCGGCCGGCCTTGCCGCGGCTCAGCTCGGCGATGTCGGAGTTCTTCTTCTGCGGCATGATCGAACTGCCGGTGCAATAGGCGTCGTCGAGCTCGACCCAGCGGAACTGGCGCGACGACCACAGCACGACTTCTTCGGCCAGCCGCGACAGTTCAACCGCGAGCATGCTGCTGACGAACAGGAACTCGGCCACGTGGTCGCGCGCGGCCACCGCATCGATCGAGTTTTCGCACGGAGAGTCGTAGCCGAGCTCGGCCGCCGCCAGCTCGGGCGAGCGGCAGATCGCCGAGCCGGCCAGCGCGGCGGCACCGAGCGGCGAACGTGCGCTGCGCCGGTCCCAGTCGATCAGGCGTTCGATGTTGCGGCCGATCGCCTGCGCATGCGCCAGCAGGTGGTGGGCGAAGACGACCGGCTGCGCCGGCTGCAGATGGGTGAAGCCGGTCGACAAGGTGTCGACGTGCGCTTGCGCCTGCAGCACCAGCGCGGCCTGCAATTCGAGGATTGCGCTGGTGATCGTTCGTGCGCGGTCGCGCAGGTACAGCTTCAGGTCGTTGGCGGCCTGGTCGTTGCGCGAGCGGCCGGCGCGCAGCTTGCCGCCGATGGCGCCGAGCCGCGTGGTCAGCACCCGTTCGAGGAAGGTGTGCACGTCTTCGTCGGCCTCCGACGGCTGAAGTTCGCCGGCGATGAACTCGCGCTCGACCTGGTCGATCGTGAGCAGCAGTTGTTCCAGCTCGGCCGCCTGCAGGATGCCGGCGCGCTGCAGCTCGCGTGCATGGGCCCGCGAGCCGGCCAGGTCGTACGGCGCGAGGCGGAAGAAGCTGGGCTCCGAACGCGACAATGCCTTCAGCGCCGCCGAAGGTTCGGACTTGAAGCGGGCGCCCCACAGACGCTCGGTCACTCGCTCAGTTACTCGCTCAGTTACTCGCTCAGTCAGCGCCGCCGAGGCTTGTTCCATGCCGGTCTCGAAGAGAAAGAACGGCCGCATGGTAGTGACGATGGGCGACGCTGAGAACCGAGATTAAGAACCGCGTCGATTGCAAAAAATCTCAGCACCGAAGCTGCCGGGCGCCGGGCTGAATCGAGACCCGACCCCGGGAAAGCTCCGATCTGGCACTAAGCTTGCGAGCGTCAAATTCCCCTTCATGAAGACGCCGCAAAAAAGCAGAACATGCACGACGCCGTCAAGCGGCTGACGCCGCGCAGCCGGCTGCCGCCGCTGAATGCGCTGCGCGCGTTCGACGCCACCGCGCGCCACCTGACGGTGGTCAAGGCCGCCGACGAACTGAGCGTGACACCCAGCGCGGTGAGCCACCAGCTGCGCACGCTCGAAGACGCCCTCGGCGTCGCGCTGTTCACGCGCAACAAGACGCGGTTGAAGCTCACGCCGCAGGGCGAAGCCTTGCTGCCGTCGGTGCGCGCGGCGTTCCAGATGATCGCTGCCGCGGCCGCGCGGCTGGGCGACGCGGTGATGGTTGGCGACCTGGTCGTGTCGGCGCCGGTTGGCCTGACCTCGCGGCTGCTGACCCGCCACATCGGCGAGTTCCTCGTCGCCCACCCGGACGTGCGCTTCCGCCTGATCGCGTCGAACGACGACAAGGAGGTTTATTCGCCGTCGGTCGACCTCTGCATCCGCTACGGCACCGGCATCTGGCCCGACCGCCAGGTGCGGCTGCTGAGCCCGGTGGCGCTGTTCCCGGTCTGCAGCCCGGCGCTGATCAACGGGCCGCTGGGCGTGCGCGCGCTCGACGACCTGAAGCACCACCCGCTGCTGTGCGAAGACGGCGGCGCCGAATGGACGCGCTGGCTTCTCGCCGCCGGCGCGCACGCCGACGACTTCCGCCTGACCGAGATGGGCAACGCGCACATCGCGATCGAGGCCGCGTTGCACGGGCAGGGCACGGCCCTGGGCGACAGCCTGCTGGTCGGCGACGACCTCGCCGAAGGCCGCCTGGTGCGGTTGTTCGAGCAGAGCGTGCCGGCCAAGCATGCGTACTACGTCGTCTGCCGGCACGAGGTCTGCCAGAGCCCGCTGGTGGCAGGCTTCACCGACTGGATCCAGGGCAAGGTGCGGGCCGGCGAGTAGGCCCGGATCAGAGCCACTCAGTCCGGTTCGCGCCGCCAGACGGCCATGAAGGCCTTGGCCTTGGTCCACGCCGACAGCCGCTCGTCGGACACCGCATCGAGGAAGTCCGAGAGGCGCTTGGACTTGACCATCGTGTACACCGTCAGCGCGATCGTCGGCACGAAGATGGCCATGAACAGCCACAGTTTGCGCGGCAGCGAAGCATCGGCCTCGGCGAGCAGGTTCATGCCCAGGAAGCCGGTCGTCACGGTGCCGATCAGGCCGAAGATCGTGACCACCGTCAGCCGCACGACGGTGTTCGCCTGCCGGCGCAGGCTGTCGGCGTCGAGGTAGCCGTTCATGTCGTGGATGCGCACCTTCACGCCTTCGTAGAGCGGGTCGATCTTCAGGTGCCGGGTGCACATGTCGAACAGCGCCTTCACATGAGCCTGCTCGCTGACCTCGTGGAACCAGTAGCGGTGGGTGAAGCTGAGGAACGCGACGTAGCTCATGCGGATCTGGCGCTTGAAGCGTTTGATGCTCGCTGGGCGCGTGACGTCCAGTGCCATCAGCGTCTCGGCGAGCTGGTCCGAGTACATCAGCAGCGTCGCCTTCTGGAAGTGGGCGATCAGGAAGAGCAGGAAATGCTGGTGGCGGAACTGCGCCAGCACGCCACGGTCGCGGCAGCCGTAGAACTCGCTGCGCGCATCGCCGACGACGACCAGGGCGTGGCCCGAACACAGGTAGCGCGTGTTCGGCGCCGAGCCGGCGCCGGACCAGAAGCGGTCGTAGCAGAAGCGCTGTTCGAAGTCGGCCAGGTGCTGCTCGCCATACGGCAGGCCGACATCGCTTTGCGGTGCCGCGTCGCCGCCGCCGGTGACCAGACCCAGGCGGATGAAGTCGTTGCGGGTCAGCCGCCGGGGGTCGTCCACCGCCAGGTAGGCCATCATCGGCATGCGGTAGTACTCGATCTGGCGGAAACGCAGCGAACCGGGCTGGGCCGAATGGTGGTTGACCAGCGGCGCCAACACGAATTCCCAGTGCGCCGCGATGCGCGGCGCGCGGTGTTCGGCGACGTGGGCCAGAAAGGCGTCGCGTTCGTGGGTGTCGCTCGCCGCGAGCACGCTGCCGTCGGCGGCTAGCCACTCGCAGCTCGCCAGGCTGTGCAGCGGCTGGCCATCGGCGTACCAGCCCGCCGGGTAGGCGCGGCCGCTGCGGTACAGCAACTCCTGAACCACGTGCAGCGGCAGGTCGTGGGCGGCGAGCTCGACGTTGAGCAGCACCACGTCGACGCCGTAGAAGAAGTAGAGGTCGACGTGGACCACCGACAGCACGACCGGCGCATCGCCCGCGCGCGGCGTCACGCGCACGGCGGCGATGTCGTGCCGGCGGAAGATGCGCATCGGCGATTCGGTGCTGCTCGAATCGCCGTCGCGCCGCGCGCGGCCCTCGCCGTAGAGGAAGCGCTGCACGTACGGCAGAAAGGTCACGAACTCGTTGTAGTGGCGTTCGTGGAAGCCGGCGGCGTTGCCGGTGTATTCGTCGAACTGCTCGCGCCACGGCGACGCAGCGCCGAGTTCGCGCAGCACCCGCCACGGTGCCCGGCGCCCCTCCGAATCGTCGACGCCATCGGCCGGTATCAGGCGCAGCGGCCACAGCAGGAGCTGGCGCAGGTGCCGCACGAGGGTCGAGCCGGCGTCTTCTGGGTCGCCCAGCAGGGCGGTGGTGCTGGTGCTTTGGAGCATCCGCCAAGTGTAGGCCGGCGCGCGGCCCGCTCAGCTGCGGTACAGCACCCCGGGCAGCACGCACAGCATCTCGAACGCCAGGTTCGCGCCGACCAGTGCGGTGGTGCCGTGCGGGTCGTACGGCGGCGAGATCTCGACCAGGTCGGCGCCGACCAGATCGAGCCCGCGCAAGCCCCGGATGATCTCCAGCCCCTGCTGCACGCTCAAGCCGCCGATCTCCGGCGTGCCGGTGCCGGGGGCGAATGCCGGGTCGAGGCCGTCGATATCGAAGCTGAGGTAGACAGGGCCGTTGCCGACCCGCTGGGCCACTTCTTTCATCAGCGGCACCAGGCTGCGGTACCAGCATTCTTCGGCCTGCACGACGCGAAAGCCCTGTGCCCGGCACCAGTCGAAGTCATCGGCGTGGTAGCCGGTGCCGCGCAGGCCGATCTGGACCACGCGGTTGCAGTCGAGCAGGCCTTCTTCGACCGCGCGCCGGAACGGCGTGCCGTGGGCGATCTTCTCGCCGCCCATCGTGTCGTTGACATCGGCATGGGCATCGACGTGGACGACGCCGATCGGCCCGTAGCGCTTGTGCATCGCGCGCAGGATCGGCAGCGCGATCGTGTGGTCGCCGCCCAGCGTTATCGGCCGGCAGCCGTTGGCGATGATGCTGTCGTAAGCCGACGCGATGCGATCGATCGAATCGAAGATGTTGTAGGCGTTGGTCGCCACGTCGCCGATGTCGGCGACCTGCAGCGAATCGAACGGCGCGGCGCGGGTGGCCATGTTGTACGGCCGCAGCAACACCGACTCGCTGCGCACCTGGCGCGGCCCGAAGCGGGCGCCGGATCGGTTCGACGTGCCCAAGTCGAACGGCACGCCGACGAAGCAGGCGTCGAGGCCCTCGGTGGTTTCCTGCGTCGGCAGCCGCATCATCGTTGCGATGCCGGCGAAGCGCGGCACCGCGTCGCCGCCCAGCGGCTGGTTGAAGCGTTGGGCCGGGCGGGGATCCGTTGGGTTCACAGGGGTGGGCCGACAGCGATTGCAGTGAATCCATCATAGGAGTGGGTCACAGCCGCAGCCGTCGAAAATCTCAGCGGCGGGCCTTAGATTTATTGGCGGGCGCCGTCGATGCCGATCGCGGCCATTAACCGGAAACGCCCCAGACCATGGTCACCGCCAACCCCGGATCGGCGCGCTGGATGCGCAGGCTGCCGCCGTGCGCTTCGGCGACCAGCCGGCACAGGTACAGCCCGAGGCCGACGCCGCCGGTGGCCCGCTGGCGTGCGCTGTCGGGGCGGTAGAAGGCCTCGGCCAGCAACGGCAGTTGTTCTTCGCTGATGCCCGCTCCGAAGTCGCGCACGGCGAGTTCGAATCGACCTTCGCCGTCACGCCGCCACGACACCACCGGCGGCTGCGCCGCGCCGGCACCGTGGCGCAAGGCGTTGTCGATCAGGTTGCGCAGCAGCAGCTTCAGCCGCAACGGGTCGGCACTGACCGGGCCGATGCCATCGTCGAGCTGCAAGCTGACCCCGGCACCGGCGAACCGCGTCGAGACCAGCTCGCGCACCAGCGCCGGCAGCTCGACCGGTTCGGCCGACAAGGCCGCGTGGCCCTGCGCCAGCCGTTCGCTTTCCAGCAGGTCGCCGATCAGGTCGCGCATCTCGCCGAGGTCGCGCAGCAGCGCCTGGCGCGGCTCGCTGTCGTCGATCAGCTCGGCGTTGACGCGGGCGCGGGTCAGCGGGCTGCGCAACTCGTGGCTCATCGCCAGCAGCAGCGCGCGTTTGGCGTCGAGCATGCCTTGCAGGCTTTGCGCCATCGTGTTGATGCGGTCGGCCAGCGCGCCGAGTTCGTCGCGCCGGCGCACGGCGATCGGCTGGCTGAAGTCGCCGCGGCCGAAACGCGCGACGCCGGCGCCGATGTCGCCCAGCGGTCGCAGCAGCTTGTGCACGACGGCGAACGCGCCCGCGGTCAACAGCAGCAGCAGAGCCAAGGTGACCAGGCCGAACAGGCGCGGCCGCTCGGCCGGTGGCGGGCCGGCCAGGCCGAAACGGATCCGGTGGCCGTCGGCGCTGCTGCGCGACAAGCCCCAGTCGTCGCCGCCGTCTTCGGGCTCATGGTGGTGGCCGCGATAGCGCGCTTCGGGATGCGAATCGAAGCGCACCTGCGGCCCGTCGATGCGCACTGTCAGCGGCAGCCGCGCGGCGATGGCGCGCGCGCGTTCGGGATCCGGCGGCGAGCCGACCTCGGCCGCGAGCTTGTCCACGTAGTCGGCCACCAGCGGCTTGGCATAGGCTTGCCAGCCGGTGTGCAGCACGCGCTGCATGCCGAGCAGGAAGACCGCGGTGGTGCACAGCGCGAGCAGCAGGAACAGCGTCACCAGCCGCCATTGCAGCGAATGCCGCCAGCGCTGCCGGGCGCCGCGCCAGCGTTCGCGCCGCGTCGTCACACGCGCGCCCCGGCGAAGGTGTAGCCGGCGTTGCGCAACGTGTGGATGCAGTCCAGCGGTTCGAGCTTGCGGCGCAGCCGGCTGACGAGGATGTCGACCGCGCGCGAGTGGATGTCCTCGGCCGAGCGGCCGCGCAGCTTGTCGAGGATGTCGTCGCGGCTGAACACCTTGTGCGGCGCGGCGGCCAGCAACGCGAGCAGTTCGAACTCGGTGCTGGTCAGTTCGACCGCCTCGCCCTGGCGTTGTACGGTGCGCCGGTCGAGGTCGATCTCGATCCCGTCGAAGCGCAGTTGGCGTGCCGCCACCGGCACGCTGCGGCGCAGGATGGTCTGGATGCGCGCCAGCAGCTCGCGCGGCTCGAAGGGTTTGGGCAGGTAGTCGTCGGCGCCGATCTCAAGCCCGACGACGCGGTCCATCACGTCGCCGCGGGCGGTGAGCATGACGATCGGCACGCTGCTTTCCTTGCGGATCGTGCGGCAGAGTTCGAAGCCGTCCATCTCGGGCAGCATCACGTCGAGGATCGCGGCGTCGAAGCCGCCTGCCTTGCCGGGATTTCGCAGCAACGCCAGCCCGGCGCTCGGCCGGGTGGCGTGCTGCAACTCGAAGTCGAAGCGCTTGAAGAACGCGGCCAGCGGCGGGCCGAGGTGCTCGTCGTCGTCGATCAGCAGCAGGCGGCGCATCGGCGCCATTGTGTCGTGCCTGGCGTGCCTGGCGTGCCCGGCGCGCTCAACCGCGATGCCAGGCGCCGTGCCCTTGGCTCAGGATTTCGCGCACCTTGGCCTGCTGGTCGGGCCGCAGGCTGTCGTAGAAGTCGCCGAGCGCCGCGATCACTTCGGGCGCCTTGCCGGTGACGGCGGCGGTCTTCGCTTCGACGAGTGCCTGTGCCTTGGCGCGGTCGAAGGCCGGGCCGGCGATCAGCGACTGGAACTCGGCGCGCGGGTTGGTGGCGTTGCCGACCAGCGCGTTGCGCTGCTCGTGCAGGCGGTCGACCAGGACGCCGAACTTGGCCTTCTGCGTGGCGTCGAGGTCGAGGCGGCTGCCGACCTTTTCGATCATGCGGCCCTTGATCGCCGTCACGTCGGCTTCGCTCATCGCGTGCCAACTGTGCTCGTGGCCGCTGCGCTGCGAAAAGGCGGCGAAGCCGGCCAGCAGCGCGCTGGCGCCGAAGACGCCGATGAGGGTTCGTTTGAGCCATCGTTTCATGATGAGGAGCCTTTGAGTGGCGTTGAAGAAGGCGCTCATCGTGCAGGCGTCGGCGGCGGGTGTCCTTTCGGCGGGGTATCGCTGGGTAACGTTATTTGTCGGCGGCGTCGAGGCTCATGCCGAGCGGCGTTCCATTCCCGGCTATCGTCTCGACGATGCAGCCCAGCAAACGATGACCCATCCAGGCCCTGAAGCGCCCTCGGCGGACGCAAGCGCCGGCGCTTCGGCCAAGCCCATTGCGCTGACCGTCGCCGCGGCGTTTTTCATGGAGTCGCTGGACGCCACGGTGATCGTCACCGCGTTGCCGGCCATCGCCGCCGGCTTCGGCGTCAGCACGCTCGATGCCAGCCTGGGGATCACGATCTACCTCGTCGCTATGGCGGTCTGCGTGCCGGCCGCCGGCTGGTGCGCCGAGCGCTTCGGTGCCCGCCGGGTGTTCGCGCTGGCGGTGGCCTGTTTCACGGCGGCCTCTCTGCTGTGCGGGCTGGCGCCGTCGTTCGCGA
>Ga0307513_10008961_pt1 | contig 12694 bp, 14 predicted proteins | sample 15_EM_MG_FD_202174 | JGI IMG/M metagenome (GOLD analysis project Ga0307513, IMG submission 202174) | Populus trichocarpa ectomycorrhiza microbial communities from riparian zone in the Pacific Northwest, United States - 15_EM | ecosystem: Host-associated > Plants > Roots > Unclassified | place... | reverse complement strand
GTGGTGATTTGGACTTAGAAAAAATCGTTTTCTTTGAAGACTGCTTGCCTCCCCCCGCCCCGATCGGTTTCAACACTGATGCTGACAAACCTCTCAAGCAGACTGGACCCGTGGACCGTGTATCACCACAGACCGTACCGACGCAAGTGCATGCGCCGTCGCCAGTGAGGACGCCGACGACTGACTCCGACATGGTAGACGCATCGCCTGCACCGCAGCACCTGCGATTGGTCATTCGTCTTCTGGGGAGGCATATGGACCAAGGAGCTTTGCACCATCGGCACGCTCCCAGCGACGGCATCGTTGTGGCTTCCAGCGGCGACTCTGACAGCGATGATGGGGTGGTGTTCGACCGACCTATACACGATGTCGCCCATGTGCTGGATTATCCGGGGCGGACGCTGCATTTGGGACAGAGGTGTGGGATGTGCAATGGTAGTATTGCTGGCCTCGAGCGCGGCGGAGATGGGGGTGGTAACGCCCTGTTCGTCGCTGATGACAGTGAAGGCGTCGATTACTCTCCGGTCGCGTTCTCGGCTGGGCCGCCTGGCAGCATTCATCTTTCGCAGTTGCCTGACCCCCGGAGCATACACAAAGCGTTGGAGGCACCTGATGCTGATGGGTGGAAGGAAACCATGGACAGATGGGTTCTTCACCAGAAGTTTATGGACGGCGTCTTCAGGATAAACAATGCAAGCCTGGTGGCCTGGGGGGATCAGCAACGTCCCGACATCGATTACGACGAATCGTACCCCACACGGTGGGTATAAGCTCACGTCCACCGAAAAGGTTGCGATCGGCGTTTACTTCCGGGGCCTGCTGGGACTCGAAGCATCAGCGAAGTCAATAAGGAGCTATGGCGAATCAAGGTCGGTGATTGCTGGGGGATCATCGATCGAAGCTTCGGGTCGGAGCGCACAGTCATGCACGGCATGTGGGAACCCGAATACGAATCAGAGGACGAGAATGATTAAAATATAGTTTATTTTATATTTAATTATTGTTCTAGCAGCCGTTACATGAGTTTAAGAATACTTATTTGGCAGACTTCCGAAGTGGCTGTGAGAGGTGGGGTTTCCACCTGTTCACCCAACAGGTGAAAACCGTCGAAACCGTTCTCTCGACGGGCCGACTATCCACAGAGTTGCTGGGTGGACCATCTGGGAGTAAAGAGGTGCCAATATAAATCTACCACTTCTTTTTTTGCGCGTCTATGGGGGCGAGGACCCGGTTTATTATCATTGGTCTGCGCACGCGGTCGGGGCGACATTCTTTTTTCCCCCCTTCGTCGCTCGTTTCCACAAGGAAACCTGATGCGACGCAAGTTCTCCACTGTCACAGCGGTACTCGGCTTTGCTACCGTCCATGTAGTAGCCTGGACAGCTGCTGCACTCAAACCACCAGAGTAGGATTGAGGTCCATCCCTACGGACTACTATTCCATCTCACCTTTTGTCATCTCACACAGAAATGCGGTATACAAAAAACCCAACGCACCTATCGAGGGCCGCATCAGAGGCCTTATTCCCATGACGCTCGAAGAAAAGGTCGCTCGGCTCAATCAAGGAGATATTAGCGACTGGGTTAACATGAGTGATCCCTTGGACAACACACTCGTCCATGATCGAACTGGTCAGTCCATCTTCACAGACACAGGATGAGAGGCGGACTTCCCGTAGACCTGATTGAGATGACGAGGCTCAAAAATGGCTCCATATGGAGTATATAACCTATCACTCTTCCATTTCGTGCAGGCTGATGGCCGCAACTGGCTACGCCACAACATATGAGGAGATTGCTTCTCGCTTTCGTTCTTTGTTCCATTACTTACTGTTACAAAGATATGATATTGAAACTGGCCAGCGCTACTTGAAGGAAGAGAGCCGGTTGGGTATTCCTGCACTCATCCAAACCGAAGGGGCGTCGACTCTTTCAGAATAGTCGCTTCAACACTGTAGCAGGCTTGCGCGGTTCCATCAACTACGGCACGATCTGGCCATCACAGATCGCTCGTTCAACCGAGATCTCTTCAGGCAGGCTGCCGCTACATTCTCCGACGAAGTAGAACCTCTTGGGTTCAACCACATGTTCGCACCGGTCCTCGATCTCGGCCGTGAACTCCGCTTTGGTCGTGTGGAGGACCTTGCCGAAGATCGATCTCTGTGAGCACCACCTTTCGACTACAAAATCCACGCTTATATTCTGATATTACTGTAGGGCTGGTGAGACAGGTCTCGCCTATGTGGATCGCATGCAGCCTGGACTTCGGCGTAACACATCCTCGACCACCACCGCAAGGGTCGCGGCTACCTCAATACTTTGCGGCATTCGGCCCACCGCAGGGTGGTTCAAATTTAGCGCCCGTTGCGAGTGGAGAAAGGGAACTACACACCAACTACATTCGGGCATTAGCAGGGCTTGCCGAAAGGCTTTGTCCATCGTGACGGCATGTAGTAGCTACGATAGCACCCTGGCTGTAGGTAGCAGGCGTATGTCCTATCATTGGTTTCACTGCTCGCAGATGACCGTGCAGACCCGGTCGTCGACATTCTCCGCAAGTAAATGAACTTCAAATACTGGGTGACTGCCGACGCTGGGTACAAGGTTCATTGCGAAGTAAGGTATATTACTAACTCCCAACTAGGTCGATCGGCCTTCGCTGGCGGTTCCACTATACCGCCCTTGACCGTGAAGTTTCTACAAGGATGGCAGTAGAACTCTACCAAGGCGAGATGGAGGTAGGCACGTATACCTACCTTACTCTCCCTGGTAGGGGCACCCTGTGTGTATTCAGGTTAATATTGATTTTACTTTAGATCAAGAAAGGGTTGGGAGGTCAAACTGTAGAGTACATCCTCCGGACCAAGTTTGGCTTGGGTCTCTTTGAAAGTGCGTACGTCGCTGCCAGACTAACTTTGTCTTGCTGATGGTTCCTTTAGACCCTCATCCATACAAGGATTAGGGCGACCATATTAGGACTAACTACACCCTGTCGAAATTATTGGAAATGGAACGCGAAGCCATCGTGTTGTTGGAAAACTGGAACAACACCTTGCCACTATAGGTCTATCGGGTCTGGTCGCTCTCATCGGTCCCTCCGCGGACCAAGTTATCGTGGGTATTGTACCTATTAGCTGTTAGCGCCAGTTCCTCAATGGCTTACCAAATATTGTAGTCTGGGTAAGCACCCAACTCACCTGTCGCGGTCTGCGCAATGACCCCTTGCAAGTGACTACGTCCTCCTCAATGCCTCGGACTAGGGAACAACACCACTCGACGGATTCAAAGGGTTCTGAAGAGAACCAATGTTCAAAACAACTACGCCGAAGGATGCAAATTCTGGTCGGGAGTCCAGGGTTCCTAGCTGCTGTTGGCGCCGCAAAGAAGTCTGACGCCGCTATGGTGATGGTGGGAACGTGGTCACGATATCAGAGCAATCCCTGGGCTGACGTGAATGCAGTAGGCCAATTCAGACTCCCTGCTCATGGTCCCCTTGAGGGGATCGCGGGCCACTGGCGAGCTCGCCGACGTTCGACCTTGGTCTAGTAGGAACTCAGAAGGAGCTCGTTCAGACTTCTATCGCAACCGGGACACCAACTATCGCCAGGCACCGAGGCTATCTCGAACAGTAGGCCGAAGGGGTCATATATCGCGAAAAATAGCCCCACAAGTTTGTCCTACAGAGGCTGCAGCCGTGATTAGCCAATTCTACTGAGTGGACTTGGTGGTGTAGCACTTGCTGAAGTTATCTTTGGCGATCGTTGGACCCTGGGCGTATTAGTGTCGACAGAACGTTTCAATTTGGATATCAACTTCGTCACCTTTTATATTATGTTCCGCTCTTGTGGTCTCAGCTTTCATCCTAGTTTGTTCTCAACTCTCAAGTACCTCTTTGGTCGTTTGGTCAAGCCCCTCGTATACAACGTTACGTACTCCAACCTCAGATTATAGTGTCAAACCCTTAAGAAGGGAGATCCGCTGCGGCTCTCTGTCACAGTTACCAACGGCAGTTCAGGGGATTGCAAAGAAGTCGTTCATGGCCACGTGATGAACTCCATAATCACAGCGGTGCAGCAGCTGGTGGGTTTGAGAAGATGTTCCTCAAGTTCGTACAGCCCATGTTTTCTTCGTAAAATGTGAGTCTAATGTTGCCCCACGGGCGGGATGGGGGCAACAAAATACCACTGTTAGTATCACCGTCCCCGCAGATGAACTCGGTCTTTGGAACATTGGTGGTGAATGGGTCGTCGAAACTCGGGTCATTCGAAGTGCGCCTTGGAAGCAGTCAGACGATTTTGGCAAATACCACTTTCACGGTCGTTTCTTTGAATATCACATTGCTCATGCCCTATATACCTATACCACCACGCTATCAAGGTACGTCCACGGCCCGTCTCTTGGTGTTATCTCGCTTGCCAGCCTTGACCTCCTCCGATTCCCCAACTTCCTTCGTGTCAGGTAACAGCAGTGGCCTCTGTAATGCGTGTAAGGTCACGTCGACGTAAGTGTGTCTATCGCAACCGTTATTTTCTACCCACTGAGAGATATTGACAACTGTGTTTGAACGATAACTGCAGAAACTGGCGGCGATAAGGGAGATGGGCGTAAGTTCCCATTCTATACATTATCCTTTCCCACACTAACCGGAAGCGACAGCGTTCTCTTCACGAGAACCATCTATCTGGCAAATGTATAACGACATGGCCGCCATCCACGACCGGGATAGACAGCAGGAGTGGACAGATATGACTGACACGATCCTTCTATTTGTAAGTGGTTCGTGTCTGACGTTTATCGGTTGGATTTTGACGACCTCCAGGCGGGTTTATTCGCAGCCGTCCTCTCAGCCTTCCTACTCGCCACTATGCCAATGCTCCAGCGTAATAATGCAGAGCTTACGGTGGATGTTCTCGTCCAGATATCGAAGCAACTCGGGAATCTCAGCGCGGCTTCGAACCAGCCCTTCCCCCCAAAAGAGTTCGCTGCTGAAGGAACGGCCGTCATTGTGAACGGGCTCTTCTTCACTAGTCTCTCCCTTATCTTGTTCGCCGCATTTTTGTCCATGCTCATCCGAGGGTGGCTTCGGGAATTTGACCGGGGCTTGCGGGCGATCACCATTCCTGACATTCAAGCGAAAGAACGTGAACAACGTCTTCAAGGTCTAGAGCGTTACCATATCACTGCTCTTGTTGCCCTACTCCCTGTCCTTGTCCAGCTCTCACTAGTCCTCTTTTGTGCCGGCCTTGTCCTCTTTCTGCAACCCATTCACTCTCTCATCGCTTACGCTTCTCTTTCCGTATTCTCAGTGCCACTACTTATTTACGTCATCTCCAGCATAATCTCTTTCATTGATCCATTCTCTCCATTTTCGTCGCCATTCACTCGCCAACTAAGCACGTTTGGCCAACTTTACCGTGCTGCAGCGTTGGAAGCTATTAATCAACCCAAGACCATCAGAGGGTTTCTCGACTTTTGCCTCGAGCTATTGTTACGCACGGCAAAGATACCCATCCACGGTTTCACCCGCGAGCACTTCCAAGCAGCTCGTTTGGGTGGGGAACTGCAAAGACGTAAGGAGTATAATCTGGCCCATCCAAGTGTTGTAGAGAGATTGGTCGGTACCACGATCAAAGGGCCGGAAAGTCTGGCAGTCTTCCTGTCAGCTTTCGAGCAAAGTCAACACCCCCACCTTCGTCCTCAAGCGTGCATAGGCTGGACAACTATCATTGAATATGTCCAGCCCCTCTTGGGAGCTGGAGCGCCGCTTCCTCTCTCAGCCGCGCGGGGTATATTTCGGGTGTTAAACTATCAGCTTCGTGCTGCACACTCTCCCAAATTTGATACTTTTAGCCCAGAAATAAAGCTGGCCACGCTTATTTGTCGGCGCTTGGTCAGTGGCGATGCCCGAGGTGTGGATAAAGTGTTGGTGCACCTCCTGCATTCCCATCTATCTGGGTTTTCCATCGTTCCCAGCACCTGGCACTGGTCTCGAGCGTGTGAGGGTATTCCACATTTGGAACCTGATGACGAGAATGCTACGAACTTGCTATGGGCCGTTGAATTTGTCCGTCAATGTCACCATTTTACCTGCTTCCGCCGTCAGATGGGACGAGAGCAGGCAATACGACAAAGCCTGTATCTCATACGGAGCATTCTGCTATTCGTTGGGAAGATGAGGCCCGGCCACCCACTGCGACGGCAGCTAGGAATTGGTGCACTGAAAGCAGTTATTTCATTGACTCGTGTCTATGTAGGTGATGCAGCGAGGCAGCACGGAAACCAGCACCCGTCCCGTTTATACCATTGCATTCACGACTACGAGGCGCACGACACCATCCTTGAAGACTTAATGACTGTATTCTCGTCGTCGAAATCCGCAAATCATAAACGTTCAATTGTGCGAGGATTTGCGATTCCTTGTCTTCTCATCCTAGACTGTGTGACGGAAGGACGGTCGTCGGCTTACGAGAGTGCATGTAATCAACTTCTCAGTGTGATGGTTAACGAAAGAAACATCCCACTATGGATGGCAGACGTCATGCAGCAGAGTGGAGTGCCATGGGGGCGGAATGTCGCAGTATGGACGGCCGGTCTAGCCGGACTTGCGGAAGCCCACGCTCCACACCCCTCCCAACTTATTCAATGGACAACTCGTCTCGCTCTAGGGTACTACCGTTTACCAGATGCGCACCCTCCGACATCAATTCTTGCCACATTCATTGCCACATATGATGAGCGTACTCAACGCAATCTGGCGTTGATGGATGCCCCTGCACTTGAATATATCACCTCAATGGTCAAGTACACCCGCCAGAAATATAAACTTGATCTTTCGGAGTTCGTTCGGGGCGTTCAACTCAGCAACCCATGGTTGTTCCTCCATTTCGAGAACCTACTCGGTCGTCCTACAGAGCTTCCAAATGGAATCATCGAAGAGATGAAATGGGCTTCTACCTCAGCTTTCGATCTCATTGCCCGGCAGCGGATTGCCTTGTACAGCTCCATGTCTGTACCTCCAGAGCCTCTCATCCGCCTCTTCTTCAACTCCTCTTGCTTCTCCGTCCAACTAGCGCTTATTGATTTCGCCTTAAGATGGACCCGTACAGCACCGGAAAATGGTCAAGACAATCTTTTCGGTTCAGAGTCCCTTGAAAAGACTATACACTCCCTCATTACTCGGCTGGCTCCATCTGGCTTTCTTGCACGCGACAAGGATGAATATGCTAGATTCATGCTAGACTGGACCCTCATCGCTGAGGATTTGTATCCCCATTGGTGCTCGTTTCCAGATGGTTGGAGGAAATCATTGGCTGTAGCACTTGTTCTGGGGAAGAATTCGCTTCAATGGTTTCGTGGGGTTAGCGAGTTGTGTATGATGCATCTCGATGTAGGGATAACCACCCAACACGATGGCGCGCTCCCCTTTGGTACATCACAGAAGGGGTCCCTATCTTCGCTCGTCGACGTTCATAGACTCAATGATATGATTGGGGGGCGGACTATTTTGCTGGAGAGGGTTGCTGGTGAGATGGAGCAGAAACGTTTGAGAGATGCAGCAAGCCAGCTTCTGCCCTTCTTAGCTGACCTGATTGACGAGATTGGCACCAAGCTGACTCCAGTCGATGTCTGGCGCATCAATGAGACTATATTATCATTGCTTCGGCTTCCTGGCATCTTTGGTGACGAGACCTGTCGTTCGCGAATCAAAGATCTCCTGAAGGCAGCCAAAGAACGGGATATGGAAATCCCTCTCAAGATACGGAGGGACGTACCTGGAAGTCTCAATTCTCTGGAACCAAGTTGGTGGATAGAGGCCTCCCCAAGCGAATTGCACCCTGCACAAGTTCCCTGGTTGGTAGAGTCTCCAACAGATGGGCTGCTGGACCTCCCTGACTTACCGAATGATGCGATTTCATTGGAACCCATTCCGTCAAATGACCTGCCGAGAGAATCATGATATACACATACACCCACATATCATATATCCAGTTTCAGTGACTTATCGGGGATGGCGGGAAGCGCTACTTCTCTACCTTATTATTCATAGCATAGACCGTCACCTAGACCGTGCAGAGCAGTACTCGAAGGTGGAGGTTGGACAAGGATTAACACTGTTTAGTTTGTGCGAATAGCTCTGTATGAAGGCTTGTTCATGCTAAAGGATTTCATATTGGTTCCACAGCTTCGCTTCTGCTTATGTTCACCGCTCAAGGACCTAGTCAACTCTTCCTTGTATCTATTTATCTTCATGCGGAAAATTGGAAGCAGAGTATCACACACATGAAACTAGATATCAGATTTGGTCGTACGAAATCGGGATTCGCCTAGCTTATCTTAACCTCGTGAGGGTTTTTATAACGTTGGAGTCTAACTGGAGTACATAGCGTGTTGCTCCATGCACCCGCCTTGAGAGGGATGAGGTCTTTGACATGATGAATCAGGTGACATATTTGTGTACAGTAACTAGACGACGCAAGTCGTATCAAGATCTTCCCGGTGCGTTTGGTAGGCGACCAGTGGAGTAGCAGACTCCCCACTGCCGTTCATTGATTATAGTACACCTGTGGGGGGCCCAAGCACAAGTGAATAGGTCTGTTACGGATTCTAGTGCCTCACAGGCAAGTCTCGTGAAAGTACCTGGCCCAAGAAGCAAAGAAACATCGACGATCGGTCAGCAGAATCCCGATTGAGATAGTAGGAGCATGTAGGTGTGCTATTGATTACATGCACGCTTAGCTTTAACTGGAAAGGCATTCAATAACAATGCGCCATAACCTCATCTACATGTAGCCTGAAAAAGACGATCAGGGTTCCTTCCGTAAACCAAAGGCGGACATTGGCTAAAACGGTGATATAGAATTGAAAGCTTATACCATAGGCAACCTACCAGTGGAGGAGGAATAAGTTCCCCATATTCCTGATGTAAAACTCCTGGATGAGGTTCTTCATGCAATCTTATCCATCAACCTAGTGTTAAAATACTGTGCGTGCGGAGGGACTGAATAATACTTGTATACTACCCTGTAAACTCGGACGACCTATATAGTAAATGACAAGCGAAATGCGTACGAAATAGATATGAAATGAGGGGAAAAGCTAAGCGACCGGGGGTCTATAATGCAATACCAAAACAGATGCATGGGCATGGAAGACGAAACGAATCCTCGAACACCCAAAATCCTGACACCTAGGCCAGGCTTACTTCAAGCGCGTCTAATTGTTCCGGCCAATGGTCATTTGAGACTTACGGAAGGAGCTTTGATTGCTTTTTTCCATGAGGTCGCGGCGCAGTTTTATTGGACGCCTTTCCAGCAAAACGCTGAACGTGAAAAGCAAAAAATAGTATGTTCTTACAACCATAGGGTGAGTGGTGTATGCACAGGACAATAAAAATTGCTTCACAATTGCAGTCACCTACATAATTATATCTCACACGGTTCGAGTTACGTCGGTACATCAGGAGCAGACACAGATTTGTTCCGATACTCAGTCCTCTAATGACCAATCGAGTAAGTGAGCAGCACGAAAGCCACATCGGCGATCAACTTTGCTGCCCCCTCCGACTTGGTGTCGTCGCTCATTTGGTCTCCGTGACAGGTGGGAAATTCGGTTGTACAAGAACATCCTTAAACTTGGCACCCATCCACAGAGCGATGCCATTTGTCCAGCCGAACCCAGCCTGAATGACGTACTCACCACCGGAGCCACTGCCAGATACGTCCAATGCTGAGAACTTCTCGAATAGATGGCCGTTTTGGCCGGCAGAATGCGTGAGATTGAGCGTGGCGTCCGGCAGGCGGGGAAGGAGGCCTGGAAGCGAGCCGCCGGTCGCATACCAGCTGCAATACACGCTGGCTATGTACCTGTTTGTGAGCTCGCGCTGCAGTTGGGATATCCAGCCCTCTCCCTCCGTCTTATTTCCTCCGTTCGTGACGGTTCCTTCGACTGTGTTGACATCCAACCCACGCGGCGCAGTGCGATTGCCACCCAGAGTTTGGAGAGGTACTTGGTCTTCTGTCAAGCCGAGTTGGTTGGTTGGTATCAGGGTGAAGGAGTTGTTCGATGCGGGTAGGTCTGCATCCCCTAGCCCTACCTCTAGAAGATTGGAAAGACCCTCAATTGCAAAGTATATGTGTTGAGGCCACGAGTTCGGGAAGTCTATTGGTATTGTTCAGTTAATGGTAGTTAGCGAGAACATTTGGAGCTTACCCCATTGGAGGCCAGTTTCGACAAAGGTAGCAGGATATGTGCCGTTGTACCGTCTTAGAGCAAAGTTTAGGCTAGCGAATGTCCCGAAGGCCTTGTCGTTGCTGGATTGGACCTCATCGGGAATGATGTTCGCCCAGAGCGGGTACCAATGCGCTGCAGTTAACTGGGCATTCCTGGTGTTTGCAGTCATGTTGAAATCATAAAGGCGAGGCGCTCTGGATCCCAGAACAAATCGAGAATGCCAGCCTTGAGGGTCGCTGCAACGTCTCTGTGGTGTGCAGCACGGTCGGAAGGTTCTTTGCGGCGGACACGTTTTGCAAGGTTCCCCGCAGAGAGATCATAGAGGTCGGCCAAGTCAAGCCTTGACCGATCTGCGGAGAAAGAATCAGAGAGTCAGAGTCGCCTCAAGGGTCCACAGTCACTTACAGAGGATAGCATTTAAATCGACTGGGATTGTAGAGCGGATGTTGAGTGTTCTCAAACCAGGAGTATTATTCGTTAAATTTCCCCCCACAGGGAAAGGATCTTTCTCCCAGCGTGAGCTAAAGTCCCATCCGGTCTCGGCCCCGGTAGCCAGCTCCGCATATAGATCCGCCTTTTGCTGGTCCGTATAAGGGGTTGCTAAGTCGGCCCCATTCGCAACCTCGTAGTCCTCTATGTAGGATTCTGGCCGAGGTGCCGAATTCATAACGGCATATCGTGTCATTGTGAATGTTTCATTGCTGTACGGTGAAGTAACGTAGACAGTTCGGCTGTTCTCCCACCACGATAGCTCCGCTTCCATGAGAGGAAGTGCCCGTTCGAGGATGGTGACATCATTGGTCCTCTCCACATATGTCGCCACCATCTGTACAACCATGAATGATAAGAATCAAGGTACGAAGGTACGAAGGTGGACGAACACTTATGACCAGAGGAGGTTGCGAACGATCAAGATAGTAGATACGGCCGCCATTAGGAATGAATCCAAAGCGCTCGATTTCGTCCATGAAAATTTGCAGCGAAGAATGAGCCACATCGTACAGCTCAGACTCGAGCAGTCCGAGTAGAATAAACATGCTACCCCAGTAATCTACCGGAGAGGTAAGCATGAAAAAGAACACGCAATAGATAGAACCCACACTGCTCCCGGAAACGTCCACCTGGTACTACGAAAGTATGGTTGAGTGGAATCAAAGATGATTCGCACTTCGTCCCCGTGCATAAAGCGGTCTGATTCGTTTCGCGGATGAGGAGATCCCAAACTTGATGGACTGCTAAAAGGAACTGCTGGACATATTGATTCGGAATAGCAGAAATAGAGGCCGGAGTCTGGGGAAAGTTGTCCACAGAAACTGCGTTGAGCTCCAACCCTTCTCCTTGAAAGTAGTCCTCCAAGAATTGGGTGATCTCTCCGTAGTTCAGACCACCTCGAGTATAATTTTGAAACGCGACAATGGTCACGTTGGCCGTATTCCTGGTGGGCTTGTCTACAATCGTTTTGCTGTCGGAGTACGGCTGGGCAATGTTGATTGCCTGTAGGATCTCTCCGGCACAAAATATCTCGCTGGGGCACCATGCTTGCTTCGAACCGTACCAGGCAGACTTCTTCACCGCCATGAAAACCACACACAGATAATCACCCATGGCGGCTTAGTCAGGTATCTCCTCTTGGTTAGAGCCGCCGTCCATGCCCGGTAGTAGCATCGTCGGAACATCGCCCTAACTCTCTCGTATTGATCACTTGTGGTATGGGAAGGCATTGCGGCATCGGCTCGAACGTCTATCCTAGCTACTTGTGAACGCGTCGTCTGCATGGAGTCATGTCGGGGTATTTCCCATCAAGTTCACAAGTTCATCCGCGTCCTTGATCCAACGAATGGAGACCAAATCCCACGGTCCGTGTGAGGAAAAGAAGGTGAGTACCAATCCACATGCCGTGGGTCTCCTTGTCGTCTGGACAGCTAAGGGGTTTGGGGCCGTCAGTTGAAGCGCGCCTTTGCTCAGACGTGGTGGGTGATGAAGCATGCAGAACAATCGGTGGCATCGGATGATAGACAGGGCACAGGGGATACAGACGGAGTCGGATCGAAGTTTGAGGCCGGAGTCGTGATCTTGTCAACGAAGCGGTATCACCCCCGAGCTGAATATTGGAGGAAGAGATATGGGGAAGCACAGTGACCAGCAATTCTCCCATACCTAGACCATGACTGTGGTGGACATGGCCGCCCACCACCATAACGTGCATATCTGGTGGTCAGTGACCACGATCTCAAAGAGAGGATCATAAGCAGTCATAATCTCAGTGGTGTCCCCGATTCTCTTTCAATATCAGCCACAAGAGTAATATTGTCGACAAGGTGTGAGAATGGCCGCAGAGAGACGACCTGATCTCCTGATGTGATTAGCTCTTCGTGGAATGATTCGTGCAATAGAGCGCGAGGGAAGAGTTGGACATAATGACAAGTTACAAATGAGACGCACTAGTGATGGGGGATATACCTGTC
>Ga0307513_10008960_pt1 | contig 12697 bp, 14 predicted proteins | sample 15_EM_MG_FD_202174 | JGI IMG/M metagenome (GOLD analysis project Ga0307513, IMG submission 202174) | Populus trichocarpa ectomycorrhiza microbial communities from riparian zone in the Pacific Northwest, United States - 15_EM | ecosystem: Host-associated > Plants > Roots > Unclassified | place... | reverse complement strand
GATGCGCTACGTCGACATCCACCAGCAGTGCAAGGCGCTCAAGGTCGGCTGTCGCGCGGCGGTCGACGTGCTGATCGACGCCAGCTTCACGATCGCCAACCCGCTCGGCCGGCCGATCCGCCCCGACAAGCGCGATCAGAACCAGCTCATCCTCGAGTGGGACGGCCATCGCTGGCTGTTCCTCAGCGGCATGTAGCGACTAGCGAGGCTTGGCGTCGAAGGTCAGGCGATCCTGCCAGTCCTTGGCGAGCAGGCGATCCGACGTCGTCATGTCGGGGCCCGACAGCGTGCGGATCGCGCGCTCGACCCGCGCGAGATCGTGGCTGCGGTACGCCGCGATCGCGAGCCGGCGGGCCGCGTTGCGCACGAACAGGACGCCGGGCAGCCCCTGGGTCAGCGCGCGATCGAGCGCGTCGGCGGCGCCGTCCCACAGCCCGAGGTTCTGGCGCTGCAGGCCGAGCACGTAGTGCGCGAAGCCCAGCGTCGGCTCGGCGATCACCGCCCACTGCGCGAGCGTCACGCCGTCGAGCGTGCCGGGCAGGAAGAAGTACGCGTAGAGCGGGACCGCCGCCGGGCCGCGCCGCGCGAGCGCGAACACCTCGGCGTCGAGCTGGCGGCGCTCGGCGGCGTCGACCGGCAGCGCCGAGGCCTGCCGGATCCGCGCCTCGACCCCGGCGCGATCGCCGCGGGCGGCTGCGTCGCGCGCGAGCCGCTCGAGCACCTCGACGCGCAGGCTCGTTCGCGAGCCCGGTCCACAGCGCGGTGGCCTCGAGGTGCTCGACCGCGGAGCCGCGGACCAGCAGGTCGCCGAGCTCGAGGCGGTGGCGCGGCTCCTCCGGCGCGTCGCCGCACACGCGGCGCAACAGGTCGATCGCGGCGCCGCGCTCGCCGGTGGCCAGCGCTCGCGCCGCGCGCTCGCGCCGCGCCGCGATCGCGTGCGGGCAGGGCCGGGCGAACATGCTGACGCCGCGGAACCGCTCGCGCTGCGCCTCGACCGCGTTGGGCGGCAGCTCGATCGTGCCGATCATCGTGCGCCACGCCGCCTCGAGCGTCGCCAGCGGCACGCCGTACGAGGCGACGAAGTCACCACCGCTGCGATACAGCGCGCGCAGCTTCGCCGGGCCGTGGCTGTCGAGCAGGAAGCGCAGGAACGAGCCGGCCGTCGTGTAGCCGCGCGCCGACGACACCGAGAAGAACTGCAGCGACAGCAGCTGGCCGATCGACGGCTCCACGCCGAGGCCCTGCATCGCGCGGACGGCCTCGTGCGGCGTCGGCCGGTCGTAGCCGCCCGGCCAGTCGAGCGCGACGGCGAGGCCTTCGATCAGCCCCGGGTTGGCGAACACGACGTGCCGGGTCGCCACGCCGAACAGCGGATCGCCGAACGCGCTCGCCACCGCGTGCGCGATCTCGTGGCGCAGCGAGCCGTGCGGAAACGCGCGGTGCTCGAGGTAGATCTCACGCCGCCACGGCTTGGCCATCTCGACGTCGCGCGCGCCGAACCAGCGCGCCTTCTGCTCGCGGTCGGCGAAGTAGAACGAGCGCAGCTTGCCGGCGGGCGCGACGCCGGTCTGCGCGACGATCTCGGCGTAGCGAAACTCGTGGTCCTCGGCGATCGCCGCGATGTCGGCGTCGATCTCGGTGGTGTGGGCGTAGTGGATGATGAAGTGCGCCGTCTCGATCCGGCCGTCGAGCACGTCCTCGATGTCCTCGGCGTCGACCGCGTAGCCCAGCGCCCCGCTCTCGGCGTACAGCACCGCCGCGCCGGCGATCGCGACGAGCGCGACCAGCCACGTGCCGAGCCGCCGGCCGGCTGGCCGCGGATCGCGCCACACCAGCCGGTGGCGCGGGACGTCGAGCCGCAAGGTCACGAGCGCGACGATCGCCACGACCCACGCCAGGTCGGCGAGCCGCGACCACGCCAGGGCGCCGTGCAGCCGGATGTTCTCGTCGTAGAGGTTGCCCGGGAAGTAGCCGAGGATCGCGTTGTACGAGACAACTGGCGGCTCGCTGTAGAAGCGGTACAGCGCCGCGAGCGCCACGGCGAGCGCCGGCAGCTGCGCGACCGCGGCGCCGACGAACCGCCGCGGCCCGCACGCGACGCCGAGCGCGTGGCCCAGCGCCCCGGCCAGCGCCGCCGTCGCCACCGGCATCGCGAGGTAGCACGCGATCCCGAAGCCCCAGTCGCAGGTCGGGAGCCAGAGCCCCCGGACCGCGGCGATCACCGCCGGGATCAGGATGAGGGCGACCGCGCGCCCGGACGCCGCCAGCGTCGCGCGCGCCATCGTGCGCCCGGCGTAGGTCGCGCGATCGATCCCGCTGGCCGGCCGGCGCGCCCGCGCGCGCGCCATCGCGCTGCCGAGATCCAGCCCCATGACCGCGGCGAACAGCGCCGTCGCGGTCGCCAGCTCGAACCCCAGCACGCCGAACAGCGGCACGCCGCCGAGGCAGATTCCGAGCGCCGCGGCCAGCACAGCCCACACGAGTGGGCGGCGGCGCCCGCCGATTGCCGCGCGCCTGCGCTCCACGCTCATCGGGCGTTCCTGGTATGTTCAGGCGTGGCCGATGACCCCGAGCGCGAGCGTCGCATCGACGTTCGCAATCCGATCGAGCTCAAGGTCGAGTACAAGCGGCTCAACACATTCTTCGCCGACTACACCAAGAACATCTCGCGCGGCGGGACATTCATCAAGACAACCAGACCGCTCCCGGTAGGGACCGAATTCCTGTTCAAGCTCTTCGTGCCCGGACGCGACGCGCCGCTGACCATCCACGGTGAGGTGCAGCGCATTATCGATGAGTCCAGCGAGGAGGAGGCGGGCATGGCGATCAAGTTCGTTTATCGTGAGGGCGACCCGCAGGCCGAGATCGCGCGGGCTGTCGAGCTCATGATGACGGAGAGCCTCGGTCCAAGGCTCTACGCGAGGCTCATGGATCACGCCCACAAGCGTCGAGGCTAATGGCATCCGCCCGGTTCCTTCGCTACCTCGCGCCGAACGTCATCACGCTATCGTCGATGATCTTCGGTCTCGTGTCGTTGTGGTCGTCGCACAACGGCAACTACCACCTCGCCGCGTGGCTGATCATCTATGCGGTGCTGACCGACCGGCTCGACGGCCTCGTCGCGCGCGCGGTCAAAGGCACGAGCGAGCTCGGCATGCAGCTCGACTCGTTCGCCGACTTCTTGAACTTCGGCGTCGCGCCGGCGTTCCTCGTCCTGACCTACCTGTCGGGGCGCCCTGATCTGCCGTACTTCGATCGCGGCAGCACGGCCCACACGCTGCTCTTCATCGCGTGCGGCGGCTACATGCTGTGCGCCGTGTTCCGCCTCGCGCGCTACAACGTCCTGACCGACGATCAGGTCGCGACCAAGATGTTCTTCGGCTTCCCGACCACGCTGTCGGGCGGCCTGATGGTCATCTGGATCTTGCTGCTCCTGAAGTACGACCCCAGCTACGTCCCGTTCGGCGGCGCCAAGCTGTTCGGCGACACGCTCCGCACCCCGCTGTGGGTCTGGACGTACTTCCCGATCGCCGTCGCCGTGCTGGGCTACCTGATGGCGTCGCGCCTGCCCATGCCCAAGGTGGGCATGACCAAGAGCAAGCTCGTCAGCGCCTTCCTGCTGACCCTGGTCAGCATCGGCTACGTCTGCGGCTTCGCGATGCACTACCCGGAGATCTGCTTCGGCATGCCGACCATCTGGAGCGTCATGTTCCTGATCTGGGGCCAAGCCTCGCCGACCGCCCGCGCCATGTACCCGCCGCCGCTGTTCCCCAAGAAGCAGCCCGATCGGACCCTCCAGCGTCCGCAGGAAGACATGGACGACCTCGTCCTCGACGAGGCGCCCCCCACGCCCGGCGACCCGCTCGCGGTGACCCCCGCCGCTCCGGCGGCCACGGCGCCGCCGAAGGCCAAGTAGGGCAGGGCGCGCGGCGCTCGACTCGTGACCACCGCGAAGCAGCACTACGAGCAGCTCCTCGGCGACCACTACACCTGGTCCGTCGCCGGCGACGACGATCCGTTCGATCGCCCGGCCACCTGGCTCGCCCGCCACGCCCTCACCGGCGCGTCGCGCTACCTCGATCTCGGCGCCGGCTTCGGCGCCCACGCCGTCCCGCTCGCCCGCCTCGGCGCCTCGGTGACCGCCGTCGACTTCCACGCCGGCCTCCTCGCCGAGCTCCGCGCGGCCGCGCCCACCGTCTCGACCCACGAAGCCGACCTGCTCGCCTTCCTCGACGCGACGTCCGAGACCTGGGACGCCGTCCTGTGCCTCGGCGACACGCTCACCCATCTGCCAGATCGCGCCGCCGTCCAGCGCCTGGTCGCCGGCGCTGCCCGCGTCCTCGCGCCTGGCGGCTTCGTCGCCCTCAGCTACCGCGACTACAGCGGCCCGCCGCGCACGGGCCTCGACCGCTTCATCCCGGTCCGCTCCGACCCCCACCGCTCGCTGCTCTGCTGCGTCGAGCTCGTCGACCCCGACCGCGTCTCGGTCACCGACATCCTCACCACCGCCGAGCCCGCCGGCCTCCGCACCCGCCTCAGCACCTACCACAAGCTCCGCCTCGCCCCCGACCACGTCGCCGCCTGGGCCGCGACCGCCGGCCTCGCCCTCGACCGCGCCTCCCTCGATCAGGGCATGCTCCTGCAAGTCTTCCGCGCCGCCTGAGCCGCCCTGGCGCCTGGCCCGGCGCTGTCATCGGGCGCCGCCCAAGACGTCCACGCCGTCCTTGACGCCGCGCCCCCCGCCGCGCTACCAGAATCGCCACCCGGGGGATTAGCTCAGTGGGAGAGCATCGGCTTTGCAAGCCGAGGGTCTGGGGTTCGATCCCCCAATCCTCCACGTACTTAGCTCGGCCCACACTGTCTAGGACCCCTATAGGACCCAAGCGGGTCCGAACGGAGGGTTCACGGTGGGTCCGCTGGCCCCGCGGGGCCGGCCTCGAGAGCCTTGAAGGCCTCGCTTGCGGCTTTCCCGTTCGCCTGGTGCACGACCGTGAACCGCCCGACGACCTTGAAGGGGGCGATCTCCACCCGCCGTTGCTGTCCCCCTGGTGAGAGCAGCCAGAACCGGTAGGTGGTCTCGGTGCCACCGCCACGCGCTTCCCGCTTGGCGCCTGTGATCACCCCGACCTTCTCCCAGTTCACGACCTGACCGCTCACTACGCCCCCTTGCTTGGCGCTCACCTCGAGCTCACCGCCCACCACGCGGACTCGCATCGATGCGCCATCCTTGCTCCCGCACGTCACCAGCAGCCGGGGCGGTCGGCCGCGCCGGCTCACCTGGTAGCTATCGACGCTCTCCGGTGCGAGTCGGATCTGCCCGTCTTTCACCCAGCTCGGGAGCCGACCTTCGATCACCGCCGTGCGCACCGCGCTGTCACGGATCCCGATCCGCTCCGCTGCCTCCAGCACGCTGAGCGTGTAGCGTGACGCGGTCTTCTCTAGGTCCAGGCTTCCCGTTCGCACGCGTTTTCTATCGAGCAGATCCAGCAGGACGCGGAACACTGGGCTATCGAAAGCCGTCGGCGTCACGAAGCTGTAGCCGGCCTGCTGGTCGAGAAGTGGGTTCTCGGGGCCGTAGATCAGCGACCGGAGCTCGGCCTCGCTGATCGCAGGATCGATCACCGCGGCTTCGATCCGTCGAATGAAGCGCGTCTCCTCGGCCGTCGGATCGTAGTCGACGGCTCGCCCGTTGATCGTCGTATGGGTCTGCATGGGTACTCGTGGGGTGGGGTCGTGGGGTCGTGGGGTCGTGGGGTCGTGGGGTCGTGGGGGCGTGGGGGTCGCGGGGCGCGCGGGGCGCGCGGGGCGCGAGACGTCCGGGGGCGAGGTCCAGGGCTACCTCGCCCCCGGACGCGCTACATGATCTCAGCTTGGCCGAGGTAGCGAACGAAGATCGCGAGTTGGCTGTAGTGGGCCTTTGCGGTCTCGACGACAGCGAGGATCTTCGCGCTGTCCGCGAGAAGAGAAGTGAGGGCGATCGCGTAGACGCGCGTCTCGTCCGTGAAGGTGACGCCCGCATCCATCCAGCCGCCGCGGACGGTGCCAGGGAGCAACGAGTAGCCGCCGAAAGCGTTGATGAGGTGGGCCTCGAAGGCCAGGTGATGAGCCGCCTCGAATGCGGCGCCCTCGTTGGAGGTGAGGGGGATGAGGATCTCGACGATGGTCACGTTGCTGTCTCCGTTGGGGGGTTCGCCCGTCCCGGGCGTTGGGGTCGCTACCGTCCGACAAGAAACAGCCTACGCCGATCGTTTGGCGTCGTCAACTAATTGATGGCGGCTTTTCTATGACGATCCTATCCAGGTTGAGATCTGCTCGGCTGCAGCACGTGCCTGCGCTGGCAAGGTTCGCGATCAGAGTTCTGTCTCGCCGCTCAAGCGCACGCAGCCGCTAGCGGTCCCTCGGATCGACGTCGGACGTGTACACGCGGCAGGGTGCGGTCACCCGCACGCCGTTGTGCGCGCGAGCGTGATCGTGATGGAAAAACCAGAACGCCCCGGGCAGCGTCTGCTCGGTCCGCGTCAGGCGCGGCACGCATGGATCGAGTCCGCCAGAAAATTGAGTGTATCCGTCACCCAAATACCAGGAACCGTCTTCGCTGGTCTGCGCGCCATCGTCCCAGATGTGGCTGACTCGCGCGAGTCGCCCCGACGGGAAGCGGACATAGTCCCCCACGCGCGGCTCGGGGTTAGCTTCGCGCGCTGCGATGCGCTGCGCGAGGATTTGGCGATCGCGTTCGTCGAGTGATTTCGTGTAGCTCTGCATGGTCGTCCTCTGGACTTGAATCGCCGTTCCCCGGCGCTCGGAGTCGATCGTCACCGACCGACAAGCCCACGATACGACCATTTCGCTCGATCGTCAACTGTTAGTTGTCATCTTTATTTTGTCGTCGCTGGCTGACGTGACCGGCACCGCTCCCGGCCGCTCACCGCAGCCAGAACACGAGGTTACCTTTGACGACCTGGTAGCGCGCCCAGAGAACCGGCAACTTGCCTTCGAATGGCGAGCGCCTTTCCACCTTACACAGCACACCCGGAGACCGAAGTGCGGTGACGCGTGCTTCAACACCGGCGCCAGCAAATCCTGCGTAACTCCCCAGTAGACGATCATTCACATATACTTCGTAGCTAACTTCTCTGCTCATCGCTTTCCCTCCGCGCCAGTGGCGGGCGTCGAACCCGCAGGCGCTCGGGATCAAGGTCTGTGCACGAAGGGTGCCGAGCGCCGTACCTTCCCTCACTGGCAAACGACTATCCACAGCTCCGCAATCGGCCGCCACCTCGAGGGGAGAGACGCTCTACGGTGGCGGCCGACGTCGGATCGTTGTTATGTCAGCTCGACAGTTGCCAACAACGGCTCAAAAGAGAGGACGACCGGGGGCGATGGCCAATGTGTATCGAACACGCGCCGCACTCGCCGGCTGTGAAAGCGGTGCGGCTTCCGCCACAGCGGGATCTCGTGGCCGGCTAGAAGCGCCGTCACGATGCGTTCGGGAGCCTCGCTACGTACCACTCGAGAAAGAGCAAACCACCAGGCAACCAGAACACGCACCGTGATGTTTCGGGCTTCTGTATCACTTACCGTATAGCGGTGCGGCACATCGTTAAGAGAGCGAACCAAGAGGCTGTACGCACACTCCTTCGTCCGCCCAGCAACGATGGCTTCATCGAGTAGCACTATCGCGATGTCAGCCGGCGAGAGCGCATCGACACCCAGCAGCCATGCGAGGCGCGCCAAAGAAAGCGCGGGGTGCTGGTCCGCATACGCACTGAGGGTCGTATGCCCAGTGATCGATAGATGCTCATGAACTCGCCGATGCAACATCCAATTGGCCCCGGTTGTGATGCTGACCGCCATTGTAGTACTAGCACGACGGCGACTGCCCTCGTGAAGCTCCCGATTCAAGTGGAGGTGTGAGTCGGTCATCGCTCGCTACCAGGGCGAGATTCAGGGTGCAAGTACAGGTCCTGATCAAGAACCTCACGGATCACGGACGCGTGTTCGCAAAGCGCATCCAAGAGACGCGGGTTGGAGTGCGCAAACGCGAACTCCATAGACTCCGCGAGCAGCGACGCAGCGGCCTCGCGAAAAAGCTTGACCTCGTACCGCGCGGCTCTCATCACAGCCTCGCTGCGATGAGGCGTGTGTTGGAGCGCAGCGTACTGAGCCGATAGGACGCGGCCCGACGCAACTAGCTCCTCGCTCGCCAGTTCTAGTTCAAGTGGGCGCGCCATCTCTAGGGCTTGCTTCAACTCGACTATCCGCGCCTGCATGCGCATCCTGGCGGTAACGAAAGGCGCTCCGGCGCCCAAGTGCCACGGCCGGTCCGGCTCTGTGTGCTCATCCTCCGGAAAGCTGGCCAGGGCAGGCGGTACTGAATCGGTTGGTTTGGCTGCCCACGTCATCGCGGCTCCGGACTTGACAGGAATTGCTCCTTCATCACGCGTGTCAGTGTTTCTCGAAGATCCCTCAGGATCCCTTGAAGCTCCGTGGATTCAGTCGTTGCGAGGTCTATCAGTTTGAGTATCTCGGTTCCGTTGCTTCGCAATAGCTCACGCGCTGAGACACAGTAAGGGCTCTGCGCATTGCCACGTTCGTGAAGGTGCCGGCAGGCCGTCCGGCCGGCGAGCCAAACATTTCCAGCGTGCTGAAACAGGTGCTCGATGCCGTCGAGCTTGCCCAGCGCAATCGCGGTTCTGATTTGCGCGCACCTTGTCTCCACGGCACCCATGGCGCGTGTAAACGCAATACTGGACTCTGCGCGACCGGGCGGGATGGCGGCGTCGGGGTTCCGTTCACTCATCGGTGCCTGTGCTAGCCGTTGAAGGCCCGACCCAGTACGCGAAAAAAGTGGCGACGAGAATGGGATCATCAGCGCCCGTGGGCAGCCAGCCCATCGGCGTCATGACCTCCATTGCGCGCCAAACCCGCTGGATGGCCAAAGCGCAACTCTCAGGTAGCGCAATTGTGAGTGCGTGGAACACCCCGGCTCGAACGGATGCATCCTCGTTCTTCGTCGACTCGCCAGACCACCCGAGCGGCAACTCGCTCCTCAGATCACGGGCGAGCAGACTGCGTGCGCAGCGCTCGAGCGTGTCGCTTGTCTCGGCCTCATCAACGAGCGTCCGCTCTAGGAGAACCCACGTGATCATCGGGTCAATCAGCTGCAGCTGGGCCGCGAGCTCCGGTAGCGACGCGTTGGGTTGACTCTCCGCAAACACAGTCGCGGACGGAAAGCCCTTCGCGGTCAGCGCTTGATAGATGGACACATGCCGCTCCACGGCGGCCGTACCAAGAGTAAGTCGAGGCTCTGTCGTCGTCATTTGTGAAGCCTGCTTTCGATCGATTACGGGGCTGCGTGCATGACGGTGCTATTAGGTTCCGGCTCGTCGCGACCGTCTCGCAGTTGGGACGCCAGTGACCACGCCTGTATTCGTAGCAGGCGGGCCTTGCGCTGCGAATGCTGGAGCGCAACACGCGCATCAACCTCCGAGCAGCTGGATAGTTGCTCGAGAACAAGAATGGTCAGGTAGGCATCCGCCAGATCGCGTTTGAGTTTCGCGTTGATTCCGAGCGCCCTGTAGGCATCCGCTGTCTCGAGTGCCTCACCGAGAGTATCGATACACTCATTGGCGCCGTCGAGTCTGGTCAGCAGTAGCTGAACTAGTCCACGTGCGCGCGTTGCGAGGAGGGTGGCCGACTCTGCAGACGCGTGTGACATTGAGTCTCCAAAACTCGCGAGTGAGTAGTATAAGCAACATAACGCCCACCTCTCAGGCGACTCCGGATAGTGTGAGCCGCTGGAACCAAGAGACCACAGGAGCAACGTCATGTGGAGACACATATGTCAGTGTGTCTTGAGCGCCCCGATGTAGGGCGCCACTGTCGTCAGAAGGAGACGGCGATAATGCCTGCCGCGACGACAGTGGCTGCCCTGCACAAGGCTCCCAGTTCCGGAGAGTCTGTGGTGCCGTGAACCTCGATGTGAATCGCGCCACGACTACACAAAACACCAAAACGATCTGATAGGGAACTGTTGTCCGGTACGAACTGCAAAGTCCGGAATAGCCGGACGGTACCAACGTGGCGACCGAGCCTAAGCGCTTGAAACGTCGCCCACCTAGTCGTGGGCCTGTCCGGCGCTTCCTCGGAACCGAGGAATCACCGGACAGGGGTGCCGTCCTCGTCTCTCGCTGGCAGTGCGCCGGAACCCTCAATGATGGTGAGCGCTGGCCATCACAAGCGAGATCACGCTCGGACTTGAACCGAACGAAGCGAGCATGGTCGACGCAGCGCCTACGACCGGTCGATGACGACCAAGCGCTAGAAGCGGCCTAGAGCCGCGATACCTCGGGTGCTGGCGGTGATTGTCCATGCCACGGTAGCGCGCGTGCTCCGGTCCGAGGGACGCGTTGCGAACCGGATGACACCAACGGATAGCGCGACGATTCCAGCGATCCCAAGTCCTGCTCCGAGATCGACGCGCGAGTTCGCTTGGTCGTTCAGCGCATCCTGGCGAGCTTGGCTCGGATCCCTATTCGCCTCGTCGTGCAGACGGCTACCGTCCAATAGCAAGTATCCGCCCGCCGCGACGCCGATCGTTCCGACGCCAACCAGCGCCAAACCAAGCCCATCTCGGTACCATGGGGACGTATTCTCGATTTTGATCACCGGCGTAGGAGCGGCAGCAGCAGGCGCGGTCTGACCCGGCGGACCTCCCGCGCTGCGCTGACTCATCGCGTTCTTTTCGACCTCGGCGCGCATCGGGGCGATCACCTCGTTGATCCCCTTGAGGAGCCCGCCGGAAGGATGACCGTACTTGATGAACCGCTCGAGGTGCCAGAGCGAATCTTCGTACCTGTGTAACATGCGATAGCATTGACCTAGCGCCAGGTCCCAGACCGGGAGGCTCTCTATGAGAGCACCACTCTTGTATTCACTGATGGCCTTCTCGAATTCCTTCAAGAAGAACAACTTATTCCCCAGCTCGAAGTGAGCGCGAGCCTCAGGATTCGTCGGTTCGGCTCGCGGGTCTGCGTTCGCCAGGCTGGGGGCTATCGCACTAAGCACAGCGATCGCAAGGGCTAGAATCAGAGCCGGGCGAATCAGCATCGATTTCATTGCACTCCTGATCTATTTCCCGGTAGGGCTGTTGGGATCAAAGGTTTGATCGTCATCCGGTTCGGCGGATGGTTTCTGTGCGTGAGTGCTCGGTGTCGGCGATCGCCGCGCGGGCGGGGGCATTGCTGCCGGCGCAGCGCCGGCCGGCGAGATGATCTTGGTCGCCGCCGGCTTGGCCGGCGTCGTCGCTTTCGGCTTGGACGGCGGCGTCGTCCCGAGTGGCCGCCGGCTCACGCTGACCGATGCCTGCGACGACGGCGGCGAGCTGCGGGGCTCGCCTGAGGCAGGCAAGGAGTCGTTCGGGACTACCTGAGGAGGCTGAAGGAGCTGCGGCTGTTCTGGGGCTTCGAGCACCGGCACAACTGTGGTCAGTGCGCGCGCATCCGGCGAACCGTCGGTGGCATCAATCACGAGAACCGGCGCGGCTGGCGAGCTCGCGGCAGCCGGTAGGGTCGGCGCCGGCGGCATGACCACCAACTGCGACGATGTCCCTCCGCTTCGATGGACGATCGCGAAGGTGCCGACGCCCCCGACGACGCATACGCCCAGCGTCGCGAGGGCGACCTTCCAGCGGGGCGCACGGGGTTGAGCGGGCTCGATGAGCATCCCTGTGGCCGCACTGATGGTGGTTGTCGTCGGCGCCTCTGCAGGCAGCGAGCCCGGTTGTGGCGCTTTCTCTATTTGCCACGACAGCGCTTTGGCCAGCGCCGCGAGTGGCGCTTGGTTCGATTCTCCTCGCACCGTTTCATCATCGGGCTGGCCGCGCAGAAACTCGGGAGCGTACTTGTTGACAAGGTCTCGGCCGCTCTTGAACAGCTGTCCGGCCACTGGCATTGCATCAGCGAGCGCCAACGCGAAGTCGCGAGCGGCTCGCGGCCGATCGCTCGGTTCTGGCGAGAGAGCGGCTGCGATCGGTCGCACCCAGCCTGCGGGGATTCCTTCGAGGTTGGGAGCTGCAGTCTTCTGTTTGTAATAGATGACGGTTTGTTCGTGTCGGCCCCAGGGCGGGCGTCCGGTAAGCATTTCGCAGGTCATGACTGCGATCGAGAACAGGTCGGCTTGCGCTGTCGCTTTATCGGGGTTCTCGTACTGTTCGGTCGCCATGTAGCAAGGCGTTCCTACCGCCGAACCTGACAGCGTGTGCCCACCGTCTCGCGGGGCGTCGAGGATCTTGGCGATTCCGAAGTCGAGAAGCTTGATAGCGTAGGGCTCCTTGGCTGTCGGGCAGACAAATACATTCTCTGGCTTGAGATCCCGATGTATCACACCGAGTTTGTGCGCATGCGCGATCGCACTGCAGAGCTGCAAGACTATGACGATGACGCGATGCTGAGGCAGACAGCCTTGAGTCTGCAAAAACTCATTGAGCGGCTGACCGACGAGCACCTCCGTCATGAGCCAAAGCTGTCCGTCGGGAAGCGCGCCGAAGTTGTCGATCTTGAGGATCGAGTCGTGCTTCATCCTAGACGCTGCTTCTGCCTCGCGCTCGAAACGCTGACGCAGGTATCCTTTGTGCGCGTAGGCCGGCAGCAGAACTTTGATGACCTTGTGGATGTGCGCGAGCTGTTCGTGCTGCGCC
>Ga0307513_10008959_pt1 | contig 12700 bp, 12 predicted proteins | sample 15_EM_MG_FD_202174 | JGI IMG/M metagenome (GOLD analysis project Ga0307513, IMG submission 202174) | Populus trichocarpa ectomycorrhiza microbial communities from riparian zone in the Pacific Northwest, United States - 15_EM | ecosystem: Host-associated > Plants > Roots > Unclassified | place... | reverse complement strand
TTGCTGGCGCCGATCTGCGCACGCGCCCGGTTGTCCGGCAGAAGGCGCTCGATCAGGATTTCCACCCGTCCGCCGCTTTCCTTCTGCCCGAACAGCCGCGCCGGAATCACGCGCGTATCGTTGAACACCAGCAGATCGCCCTTGCGCAGCAATTGCGGAAGATCGCGTACTTGCCGATCCTCAAACGGCGCGCCACCCAGCGGCACCACCAGCAGACGGCTGGCGGAACGCTCGGCCAGCGGCTCCTGCGCAATCAGCTCAGGTGGAAGTTCGTAGTGGAAATCGGATTTCTTCAACGTGATGGGCCCTGGAAGGCCGCGCATTGTACGTGAGCCTAGCGCTCGAACTTGGTGGAAAGGATCAACGCCGAGGTGGTGCGCTCGACGCCATCGATTTCGCCGATGCGGTCGGTCAACACGTCCATTTCGGCCATGGTCGGCACCACGCCCAAGGCGATCAGGTCGTAGGAGCCGGTTACCGAATGCAGCAGGCGCAGCTCCGGCATGGCCCGCAGTGCCTTGGTCACGGCCACCATCTGCTTGGGCTGCACCGCGATCATGATGTGGCCGCGGATCTGGCCGTGTTCGTATTCGTCGGCCAAGCGCACTGCATAACCGCTGATCACCCCCTGGCGCTCCAAGCGGTCGATCCGGCTTTGTACGGTGGTGCGCGAGAGCCCGAGCCGGCGAGCGATATCTGCGGTGGAGGCGCGAGCGTTTTCGCGCAGCAGGGAAAGCAGCAACTGGTCGGCAGGGGTGATCTTCGTCATGGGGTTTGGATTTTCGTCGATTAGACGAAAATTATCATGAATCAGTCGAATCATCACTATCAAACGACGAAATTATCCCGATAATGATCCGCTTGCCGCCAAATATTATGGAGAGCGCCATGACCCTGATCGAAAAACTCGCCCCGCTGCGCGCTCACACGGGCAAACGCATGACCACCGGTCTGGACGACACCACCTTGCTGCGTCTGGCCAAATCGCATCCGGAGCTGGAAGCCGCGGTTACGGGCGCTGCCGCCGAGCACGAAACTCTGCGCGATGAATTCGCCGACCTGTTCGCCCTGGACGAAGACGCGCAGCTGCGCGCCGTGCAAGGCGGCTACGTCAACTTCTATTCCGAAGACGCGATCAATCCCTATGTCGCCCTCGCCGCCCGCGGCCCTTGGATTGTCACCATCAATGGCGCGGTGCTGTACGACGCAGGCGGTTACGGCATGATCGGCTTCGGCCACACGCCCGAAGCGGTCTTGGAAGCCATGTCCAAGCCGCAGGTGATGGCCAACATCATGACCCCCAGCCTGTCGCAGCTGCGCTTCGACCGCGCACTGCGCAAGGAAATCGGCCACACCCGCGGCGGTTGCCCGTTCGCCAAGTTCTTGTGCCTGAATTCCGGCTCCGAATCGGTCGGCCTGGCTGCGCGCATCGCCGACATCAACACCAAGCTACAGACCGACGCGGGCGCCAAGTACGCCGGCCGCACTATTAAACGGGTGGTGGTGAAAGGAAGCTTCCACGGCCGCACCGAGCGTCCCGCGCTGTACTCGGATTCCTCGCGCAAGGCTTATCAGCAATATCTGGCCAGCTATCGCAACGAGGATTCGGTAATCGCGGTCGATCCCTACGATGCCGAAGCGTTGAAGCGCGTATTCGCCGACGCCGACAACAAGGGCTGGTTCGTCGAAGCCGTGTTCCTGGAGCCGGTGATGGGCGAAGGCGACCCCGGCCGCTCGTTGCCGCCATCGTTCTATGCGGTCGCTCGCGAGCTGACCCGCAGCCACGGCAGTCTGTTGCTGGTCGATTCCATCCAGGCCGGTCTGCGCGCGCACGGCGTGCTCTCCATCGTCGACTACCCCGGTTTCGAAGGCCTGGATGCGCCGGACATGGAAACCTATTCCAAGGCGCTGAACGCCGCGCAATACCCGCTGTCCGTACTCGCGGTGAACGAGCGCGCTGCCGGTCTATATCGCAAGGGCGTGTACGGCAACACCATGACCAGCAACCCGCGCGCACTGGACGTGGCCTGCGCGGTGCTGAACCTGCTCACCCCGCAACTGCGCGAGAACATCCGCAAGCGTGGCGCGGACGCCGTCGAGAAGCTCGAGAAGCTGAAATCGGACTTGGGCGGCCTGATCACCAAGGTCCAGGGCACCGGCCTACTGTTCTCGTGCGAACTGGCCCCGCAGTTCAAGTGCTACGGCGCCGGCTCCACCGAGGAATGGTTGCGCGAACGCGGCCTCAACGTCATCCACGGCGGCGCCAACTCGCTGCGCTTCACTCCACATTTCGCCATGACTTCCGATGAGCTGGACCTGCTGGTCGGCATGGTCGGCCAGGCGCTGCGCGAAGGCCCACGCGCCGAACAGGCCGCAGCCGCATAAGCGCCTAATCGAATCGCGCTGCGTTGGCGCGACTCTCGTGTTCCAGTAAAGCCGGGCTCGCCCGGCTTTTTTTTGCGCCCTTCGCGCCATGTGTCGCCGCGATGACAATCGTCGCCCGATTCGCGGCATGCGCGAATCGGAAACGAAACTGCAATCAGCCGTATCGCTCGCGACGCCCGCGTCATATTTTCGCCACAACCCTCCCGTAGAACATGCGGATTAACTTCACCGGGAAGCGTGGCAATGAAGAAGAACCTCCTGGCGGCGAGCCTGTCGCAGGCCTTGGCGTGCGCGATGTTCGCGTCGATACCGGCCATTGCGATTGCGCAGACCGAGCCGCAGACGCCCGATGGCGCCAGCGAAGCCAAGCAGTTGGACACGATCGTGGTGCAAGGCGAGATCGCCTATCGCAACCGCACCGACGACACCGCGCCGGTGTTGTCTTATGACCTCGAATATTTCCAGCGCTTCGAGCCATCCACCGTCGGCGATATGCTCAAACGCTTGCCTGGCGTGACCTTCGTCGGTTCCGACATCATGGAATTCGACGGCGTGATGATGCGCGGCATGGCCGCCGGCTACACCCAGGTGCTGATCAACGGTAAAAAAGTGCCGGGTGCCGGCGACGACCGCTCGTTCTGGGTGGACCGCATCCCGGCGGAAATGGTCGACCACATCGAAATTCTGCGTAGCACCAGCGCCAACCGCAGCGGCGACGCCATAGCCGGCGCGATCAACATCGTGCTGCGCGACGCCTACGCGTTCGATGGCAGCTACCTGCGCATCGGCTTGACCCGTTGGTACGACGGCGAAGTGAATCCCACCTTCGGTGCCGTGACCAGCGGCGATGCCCTGGGTGGCCGCCTCCTCGCTGGTATCAACGTGCAGGACCGCTACCGCGCCAAGATCAAGCGTTCGGACCGCTACTCGGATCCGTCGATGGAAGAGTTGGTTAGCTTCGAGGACCAGACCGAAGTGAAGGACGGCCGCGACTACTCGGCTAACCTCTCCTATACCGCCGACGTCGGCGAGACCGGACGCTTCAGCATCGACGGCTTCTACGTCAAGACCGACCGCGACGTTAAGGAGGTCTCGCACGAGATCGAGTACGACGACGAGGATGTGATCGAGGCCAACATGCCCGGCTTCAATCCCATCGACCAGAAGAACTGGGGTATCGGCGCCGAGTACAAGTTCGACATAGCCGGTGGCACCACCGAATTCGACCTCGACTACGCCAAGTTCGAGGACAACAGCGCCGAGCGCGAGGAGTCGCACGAATACGTCAATGGCGAATGGGATGCCTCCGAAGCCGAGGCCTCGGCCGTGGAAGCCGACGACACCGAGACCAGCTTTAAGATCGCGCACAAGCGCCCCGCGGGCAGCGCCGAACTTGAGTTCGGCGTGGATTACCGCAGAAAGAAACGCGACATCGTCTACACCAACTACGAGTGGGAAGGCGAAGAGGAAGGCGGCCCGGTGGTCTACGAACTGGACGGCACCATCGGCTCGTTGATCGAGGAAACCCGTGTCGACCCCTACCTCATGCTCTCGGGAAAGGGTGAGGTGTTCTCGTGGGAAGCCGGCCTGCGCTACGAAACCACCAAGTCGGATATCCGCTACAGCGAGGACGACGAAGTCGAAGGCGCCGCCAACAAGGACTACAACGAACTGCTGCCGTCGCTGCACCTGAAGTGGGACCTGACCGACGCCGACCGCATCAGCCTGTCGCTGGCCAAGAGCGTCAAGCGCCCGAACTTCAACGAGCTGATCCCAGCGCTGCTGGACGGCGAATACGGCGACAACGACTACATCGGCAATCCGCAGCTCGAACAGGAAACCGCCAACGGCATCGACCTGGGCTTCGAACACCGCCTCGGCAAGCACGGCGTGATAGGCGTGAACTTCTTCTACCGCGACGTGAAGAATCTGATCGAACTGGTCAATACCGACGAATGGAGCGAAGACGCGCAGGACACTTACGAAGAGGACCTTGAGGAATTCCTCGAGGAGAACCCGGGCTCGACCGAGGACGATTTCGAGTTCGAACCGGAAAGCTGGCTGTTCACCTCGGCCAACGTCGGCGACGGCAAAGTGTATGGCGTCGAATTCGACCTTTCCACGCCGCTGACTGCGCTGGGCCTGCCGAACACCGGCGTGTTCTTGAACTACTCCTACCTCAACAGCAAGGTCACCGACTTCAGCGGCGAGCGCCGCTTCAACGACCAGGCCAGGAGCGTCTACAACATCGGCTTCATCCAGGACCTGCCGTCGTGGGCGGCCAGCTTCGGTGTGACCTACCGCAAGCAGGGCGATGCCTTCAGCCGCGTGCTGGCCGAGGAAGTGACGGTCAAGTACGGCGACGATCTGGAGGTCTTCGTCGAGAAGCGCTTCGGCAAGACGCTGTCGGTGCGGCTGAGCGCGGCCAACCTGCTGGACGCGTCGAAGGACGAAATCTTCCACAAGTTCGACAACGAGGCCGACCAGATCGACCGCGACTACGATGAGTACGAGTTGGAATCCGAAGAGGCCGGCCCGAGCTATCAGTTGGTCATGCGTTGGGCGTTCTGATCGCCCGGCGTGGGAGCGGCTTCCAGCCACGAGCTTTTGTTGGCAGCATGCCGTTGGCGGCATGCTGTAAAGCAAAAGCTCGCGCCGGGACGGCGCTCCCACGCTCTGGTTTCGACAATGCGTTTCGACAGTGCGCGAGGCTTGAGGCAGACTGTGACTTATCGTCCTTGCCGATAACCTCCTCCATGAAAATCGTCGAAGTCCGCCATCCGCTGGTCCGTCACAAGATCGGCCTGCTGCGCAACGCCAGCCTCAATACCAAGGATTTCCGCGAACTGGTGACCGAACTGGGCACGCTGCTGGCTTATGAGGCCACAGCTGACCTGGAAACCGAACCCGAAACGATGGCCGGATGGGCCGGCGACGTGCAGGTGCAGAAGATCGCTGGCGCCAAGATCACTCTGGTGCCGATCCTGCGCGCGGGCCTGGGCATGCTGCCGGGCGTGCTGGCCCTGATTCCCACCGCGCGTGTCAGCGTGGTCGGCCTGCAGCGCGATGAAGAGACCTTGCAACCGGTGCCCTACTTCGAACGGCTGACCGGTCGTCTGGAGGAACGCGATGCGCTGATCCTGGACCCGATGCTGGCCACTGGCGGCACGCTTATCGCCACCATCGACATGTTCAAACGCGCGGGTTGCCAGCGCATCAAGGGCATCTTTTTGGTCGCCGCGCCGGAGGGTCTGGCGGCTTTGGAAAAGGCGCATCCCGATGTGGAGATCTACACCGCCGCCATCGACGAACGGCTCAACGAGCGCGGTTATATCCTGCCGGGCTTGGGCGATGCGGGCGATCGGATTTTTGGGACGCGGATTGGGTGATGCTTTTCCCTTCTCCTTCGGGAGAAGGTGCCCGAAGGGCGGATGAGGGAATGGAAAATCAGCTTGTAGCGAAACTTACCGGCGAGTCGTTCTCCCGCCCTCATCCGTCGCTTCGCGCCACCTTCTCCCGGAGGGAGAAGGGAAGCATCAAGCGGCCAACGGCCTTGCGTGTAGTTCGGCCACTTCGTGGGTCGTGCCAAACCTACCCTTCTCATCCCGCGTCACCTGCGCCAGCGCGCATTGCGTGTCGTGGGTGAAGAACAGGTGCACATTGCGCGCCAGCTTGTCTTCCAGAAAGGTGCGTTTCTCGTCGATCAGAAGTTCCGCATTGCGGTCGTAGCCCATGGTGATGGGCACATGCACCCAGGAGCGGCCCGGAATCAGGTCGGCGCAGAACACCACGCCGCCATGGGCCTGGCCATCGACGATTTCCGGCCCAACGATTTCCGCCAGCATCAATCCCGGCGTGTGTCCGTCGCTGTAACTGAAGCGTACGCTCTTGCCCAACACCTGCGAGTGCTCGTCTTCCACGATTTCCAGCCGTCCACTAGCCTGCAATAAGACTGGCAGTTCGGGAATGAAACTGGCCCGATCGCGTGGATGCGGATGCAAGGCGCGTTGCCAGTGTTGTGCGCCGACCACATAGGTCGCGTTGGGGAAAAGCAGTTCGGGCGCCCTGCCCTCCGCCCATGGCGCTAGCAAACCGCCCGCGTGGTCGAAGTGCAGATGGCTCAGCACGACCACATCCACATCCTGGTGACCGAAACCGGCGGCAGCCAGCGACTCCAGCAGCACATGCTGCGGCTCCTGCACGCCGTAGCGTTCGCGCAGCTTCGGTTCGAAGAACGCGCCGATGCCTGTTTCGAACAGCACGGTCTTGCCGTTGAGCGGACTGGCCAGCAGCGCGCGGCATGCCAGCGAGATGCGGTTTTCCTCGTCCGGCGGCGACCACTTCTCCCACATGGCGCGCGGGGCGTTGCCGAACATCGCGCCGCCATCGAGTTTCTGCGAATTGCCGAGCAGGGACCAGAGTTTCATGATCCGATTGTACCCCCGCCCGCCGTAGGAGCGACGTGAGTCGCGAAGTCACTGCATCGAATCTTCGCGACTCACGTCGCTCCTACGGGCATTCGTCCCAGAGTCAATCCCTCTCGGGTACGGCCGAGAAATAGAAAGTGAAAGCGCCTTTGCTTTCGTCGTCTGCCTTGACAGCGATAGGCGCCAGCACGCCTGCCGAGCTCACCCAGCCTTGTCCGGTCACCGTGGGTTCGCCGGTCTTCTTGAACCAGCCGCCACGCCAACCCTTGATGGTGATGGGAATGCGCTTGCCGAACGCCAATTCGAGAGCCGCGCTGGCATCGCGATCCTCGCCGACCACCACGATGTTGCGGCCACCTTCGGACGTCATCGAATCCTGCTGGAACGCGTACAGCGGCTGCCCATCCGCTTCGATGGAAAAGCGCCAGTCCGCGGTTCCTACTGCGCCGTCTTGCTGCACCGCGATGCGCTGCAAACGTAACTGCAGTTGCTGTGGAAGGGCAGGCGCGGCAGGTTCCACCGGCTTGGCGGTCGCTACCACCGGGGCCGGCGTCGCAGGCTCATCCTTCAGGTCACTGCGGATGTTCACATAGACCGTGGTCAGCGCCGCAAGCAAGGCCGCGCTGCCCGTCAGGATGGCGGGCAAATGGGTGACGACCGGCTTTTTCTCGTTGTCCGCCACGCGGAACTCCTGCCAATGGGTGGGTGGATCGCCGGGGATTCTATCGCCGATGACCCAGGTGCAATCGACCGCTGCCTTCAGGGCGAAGGCTTCAGTTCAACCTTCGCCTCGCCCACCGGATTGCGCGGATCGGCGCCGCCCGAGAGCGTATTGTCCCTGCGGTCCCACATCACCGTCTGCAGGTTGCCCCAGACATGGCTGGAGCCGCGCCCGCCTGCGGCGGCATCGCCCGGCAGATCGACCTGGTGCCCCATCTGCTTCAGCGCTTCGGCGACCCGCGGCGTGAAAGCTCCGCTTTCGGCCGAGATCACATCGGGCAGCCACTGGTGGTGATAGCGCGGCAACGCGGCCACCTGTTGCGCCGACAAACCGGCGTCGTACCCCAGGATGCCCAGCAGGACCATGGTGATGATGCGGCTGCCGCCCGGCGTGCCCAGCACGGCGACCTTTTCGGGCGATTCCATGAAGGTCGGCGTCATCGAACTGAGCATGCGCTTGCCGGTTTTGGGCGCATTGGCCTCGTAGCCCATCACGCCGAATGCGTTCGGCGTGCCGGGCTTCAGCGCGAAGTCGTCCATTTCGTCGTTGAGCAGCACACCGGTACCGGAGGGAATAAGCCCCGAACCGTAAAGCAGGTTTACCGTCTGCGTGCCGCCGACGCGGTTGCCTTCGGCATCGATGATGGAAAAGTGTGTGGTCTCTTCGTCTTCCAGCGGCGTCGGCTTGCCGGACAGCAGGTCGCTAGGCGTGGCCTTGTCCGGATGGATGGTGGCGCGTAGGCCCTGCGCGTAGTCGCGGCTGGTCAGCACTTCTTGCGGGATGTCGACGAAATCCGGGTCGCCCAGGAAGAAGGTGCGATCGCGATAGGCGCGGCGCATCGCCTCGACGACCAGGTGCGTGCGATGCGCCTCGTCGAGCTTCTGCAGGTCCCATGGCTCCAGGATCTGCAGCATTTCGACCAAGGCAATACCGCCGGAGGAGGGTGGCGGCGCCGTAGTGATCTTCCAACCGCGATACTCGAAGGAAATGGGTTTGCGTTCTTTGACTTGATAGGCCGCCAGTTCCTTCGCCGTCCAGCGACCGCCGGCCTGGTTCACGCCCTTCAACAACTTCTTCGCCGTTTCGCCGCGATAGAAACCATCGAACCCCTTCGCCGCCAGCAGTTCGAACGTATGCGCGAGCTCCGGCTGGCGGAAGATGTCGCCCTCCTCGATGGGCTTGCCGTTGCGCAGGTAGACCTCGCGCGTGCCGGGATAGCGCTCCATGACTTCGCGGCGGGAGGCATAGCCCTTGGCCATGCGCGCATAAACCGGGAAACCCTCTTTGGCGATGCGGATGGCGGGCGCCAGCGAAACCTGGAGCGGCAGCCGTCCATGCTTGCCTGCCAGTTCGACCAGCGCCGCAGGCAAGCCGGGAATGCCGGCCGACCAGGGCCCGTTCACCGAACGGTCGCGGTCGAGCTCGCCGTTCTTGTCCAGGAATTCCGCAGGTGTGGCCGATTCGGGCGCGTACTCGCGCGCGTCCAGCATCATGTCCTTGCCGGTTTTCGCATCATGCAGCAGGAAGAAGCCACCGCCTCCCAGGCCGGAACTGATCGGCTCCACGACCGAGAGTGTGGAGGAAACCGCCACTGCAGCGTCGAAAGCATTGCCGCCTTCGGCCAGGATCTGCAGACCTGCTTCTGTGGCCAGCTTGTGACCCGAAGCGATGGCGGAACCGGGAGGATGCGTCGCGGCCGCTGTGGTTTGCGGCTGCGCCTGCGGCGACAGGGCCAGCGCGAATACCGGCGCCAGCGAAAGGACGAGCGCTAAAAGAAAACGGGTGGAGAATCGACCGGTAGGAAGTCGATCGGTAGAGAGACGATCAGTGAAAAATCGATAGGGCTTCATGCCTGCTCCTGTTGAAGCCGGCGTAGCTTCGCCAGCAGATCCTCCTCGCTCTCAGGATACGCCGGATCGGGATCGATACACTCCACCGGGCAGACGACCACGCACTGGGGCTCGTCGAAGTGACCGACGCACTCGGTGCAACGCGCCGGATCGATCACGTAGATGGTTTCGCCCATGGCGATGGCCTGATTGGGGCAGGCGGGCTCGCACACGTCGCAGTTCACGCACAGCTCGTTGATCTTCAGTGACATTTCGGTCGAAGGCTCAAGGACGCTGCTTTGCTGATTCCGGAATCCCAGTCACCCGGTGGGCGTGGCCGTAACGCGGCCACGCCCCGCGGAGATCATTTAGCTTCCACGAAAACGTAGTCGGCGCCAGTGGCGGTGACCGCGGCCTTGACCCGCTCGCTGTCGGCAGCCTGGCCGATGAAGATGATCTTGACCTTCTTCATGGTGTCCGGCGGCACGGCCTTGAATCCGGCCACCGCGATGTCGGCCATCTTGGCCGATTCGGGCGAACCGAACGCGATCAGATTGCCGCCGACGATGCCGCGCGCCAGGGCGTTGCTGACCTGGTCCAGCTGACCCTTATAGTCGGCTTCGAACTTGGGATTGCTCTGGCTGGTCAGGTAATAGACGAACGGGCTATTGGTGATGTCGCCCATGTTGCGGGCAACCACATCCTGCAGGTACGCCTTCCAGGCAGCGTCGTCGGCGGTAGCGGGTGCGGTGAGCGGGGCGGCTTCGACCGGCGCTGCGGCTTCCTGCTTCTTGCAGGCGGCGAACGTCAGTACGAGGCAGGTGGCGAGCAACAGTCGTGTAGCGATCTTCATGGTTTCTTCCCCTCCAGATAAGTCTTGCGATGAATGGTACGGCATGATCAGCCTATGGTTCAGCCCGCAGTCTTGAGCTGCCATTGTTCCTGCAGCGCCACGGCCACGGCCTGCGGCACGAAACCAGAAACATCCCCGCCCAGCCGCGAGATTTCGCGCACCAGCGAGGACGAAATGAAGCCATATTGCTCGGCCGGGGTCAGGAACAGCGTTTCCACTTCCGGAATCAGGTGGCGGTTCATGCTGGCCAGTTGGAACTCGTATTCGAAGTCTGAAACCGCGCGCAGGCCCCGCAACAACACACCTCCGCCGACTTCATTGACGAAATGCGCGAGCAGCGAATTGAAGCCGCGCACGTCCACATGCGGATGGTGGGCGACGGCTTCGCGCGCCAGCCTTACCCGCAGTTCGAGCGGCAGCGCCGGACCTTTGCCCGGGCTCTCGGCGACGCCGATGATCAGCCGTTCGAACAGGGGGGCGGCACGATCGATCAGGTCGATATGGCCATTGGTGATGGGGTCGAACGTGCCGGGATAAACCGCGATGCGGGTGCGTGCCACAGTCATTCAGGAACCGCCACGGAAACGTTGCCATTCAGTGTATCAGCGCCGCGCCGGTCGGGTGCGCGGTAGAGGGCGAAACGCACCTCACGGGTGCGGCCTTCGCGATGCAGCCCCCATTGCGGCGGCAACGCTGGTGCCTGTTCGTGGGGCGATTCGACGTATACCCAGGCGCTAGGCGCCAGGGTCGGTAACAGAACGTCCAGGGTCGCTTGCCACAAATCTGCGCTGAAGGGCGGATCGACGAATGCGAGGTCGAATGAGGCCGCCGGCTGCCGTGCAAGCCAGCCCGGCGCATCGCTCTGCACCACTTGCACCGACTCCTGCGCCGACAGCCGGGCGACCGTCTCGCGCAGCGCCTGGACAAGGGTCGCGTCCCGTTCCACCAGCACGGCGCTTGCCGCGCCCCGGGACACCGCTTCCAGGCCCAGCGCGCCGGTGCCGGCGAAAACATCGACGACCCGCGCACCCGGCAGCACCGGCATCAACCAGTTGAACAGGGTTTCGCGCGCACGGTCGCTGCTGGGACGCAGACCCGGACTGACGGGTACCGGCAGGCGCGTGCCGCGCCAGCGACCGCCGATGATGCGGATCTTGCCGGCCTCGGCCTGATCTTTGCGGGAGTGGGAAGCGGGTTTCATCGGGGGCATCCGGGTGCCGGTGCTAGCATGTGCGCATTCTCCGATATCCCCGAGCAATGGTCAGTTTTTTCCGTCGCAAGAAGCCCGCCTCCGGCTCCGAAACCCTGCCTGAGACCGACGCCACGCGCCGATACAGCCTGGAAGAGCTGGCTGCAACGTTCCCGGAAGCCGCCGGGGAAAGCGTACCCGCCGATCCGGCCGTGGTCGCAGAAACCGCCCTCGAACCGCCAACCATCGCCGCACTTCCGGCTTCGGCGCTCCCTGCCCCCGCGCCGGCCGGTAAACCCGGATGGCGCGAACGCCTGCGCGGCAGCGGCTTCGCACGTGGCCTGGGTGGGTTGTTTTCCCGCAATCCCAAGCTGGACGACGACCTGCTGGACGAAATCGAGACGGCGCTGCTTACGGCCGATGTCGGCGTGCCCGCAACCTCGGCCTTGGTCGAAAGTCTGCGCAAACGCATGAAGGCGCGGGAATTCAGCGACGCGCAGGCTCTGCTCAAGGCCCTGCGCGCGGAACTGATCGCGATGCTGGCCCCGGTGGCGCTGCCGCTGCAGATCGATCGCGCCTGCCGACCCTTCGTCGTGCTCACGGTCGGCGTCAATGGCGTGGGCAAGACCACCACCATCGGCAAGCTGGCGCGCCGCTTCAAGGAACAGGGTCATAGCCTGATGTTGGCCGCGGGCGACACCTTCCGCGCCGCCGCGGTGGCGCAGCTGCAGACCTGGGGCGAACGCAACGGCGTGCCGGTGATCGCACAGGGCCAAGACGCCGACGCGGCGTCGGTGGCGTTCGATGCCTTGCAGGCCGCCAAGGCGCGCGGCATCGAAATGCTGATCGCCGATACCGCTGGGCGCCTGCACACGCAACAGGGATTGATGGCCGAATTAGGCAAGATCCGTCGCGTGCTGGGAAAACTCGACCCCGCCGCGCCGCACGAAGTGCTGATGGTCATCGACGGCACCACCGGTCAGAACGCGTTGTCGCAGCTGCGTCAGTTCCATGCCGCCGTCGGCGTCACCGGATTGGTGGTGACCAAGCTGGACGGCACCGCCAAGGGCGGCGTGGTGTTCGCGCTGGCGCGCGAGTTCGGCATCCCGATCCGCTATGCCGGCATCGGCGAGCGCTCGGAGGATTTGCGCGTGTTCGATGCCGAAGCCTTCGTCGATGCATTGTTGCCGGAAGCGCTGGGCGGGTGAAACAGGCCGTCGGCTATCCAGTCGTCAGATATTTAAGAGCCGTTCGTGGTGAGCTTGTCGAACCACGCTCTTGGCGGGACGCTTCAGG